>QGCX01000269.1_pt1 | contig 11138 bp, 14 predicted proteins | sample 4708031 | NCBI WGS metagenome assembly QGCX01 (sample SAMN08941163, study PRJNA450518) | Sediment metagenome, whole genome shotgun sequencing project. | reverse complement strand
GTCTCGGATCCCGGGATAATAGAAAATGCTCCGGAGCGCACACAGCTTTACCGTTCAGGCGCGTCGCTGGCGGTGCGTTTTGGTCTCGTTTCGTTGACCCGCGTGCTGATGAGACGGGATGAGGCGGATGACGAAGTCATTGTTGAACTGGCTGGTCTTGAGTTCAGGAGCGGCGACTTTGATGCGGTGACCAACTGGGCCCAGGCTTACCCTGAAAACGCACCTCTCAATCTTCTGGCAGCAGAAAGTGCGATCCGGAAGGGAGATGCGGCTGGCCTGCGCGTCTACGAACAGCGGCTGGACCTGAAACCGGAAACCGTTTTGGCGCTGATCGAGCTGGATGCGGCATCCGACCGCTGGCTGGTTTCCAACGAAATTTACGACGCGGCCGCCCACCTGACCGACCCTGTGCAAAAACAGCGTGCGGAGAGAGTGTTCGCCATGCGTGAGGCTGCCAGGGATCTGGCAAAGCCGGCACGACCCAGGCTCGCGATGGCGAAAGTGGCGTCTGTTCTCGGCAAATCGGACCTTTCATCAGAACAAGTCACCGGAGGCGCGCACTAATGTCGAACGCCATTTACGCCATGCTTGGCCGTCAGCAGGGACTCATGCAGGAAATGCAGGTTGTTGCGAACAATCTCGCAAACTCCAGCACAACGGGGTACAAATCGGACAGCGCCCTTTTCGGCGAGTTCCTTGTCTCGACCGGGTCGCAGTCATCATCTCTCTCCATGGGCGGGCTTGCCGGGCATAGTTTTGCCATGTCACAGGGCGCGCTTAAAATGACCGGCGGGGAAATGGATCTCGCCATTCAGGGCGACGGGTTCTTTCTGGTCAATACAGAACAGGGACAGCGCTTGACCCGTGCAGGTCACTTTCAGCTGTCTACGGACGGACAGCTGGTCGACATGAACGGCAGCGCGGTTTTGAGTTCCGGTGGGGCGCCGATCAATATTCCACAGAATGCGAGCGAGATTCGTGTTGCTGCAGACGGTACCGTGACAATCAGTGCCGGTGATGGACTGCCACCACAAGAGGTTGGTCAGATCGGTGTCGTCACAGTCGACCAGGAGGCGACGCTGGTGCGCGATTCAAACTCGTATTTCTCCGCGCCGGACGGCCACAGGCCCGCAGAAAACAACGAGATTGTTCAAGGCGCGTTGGAGCAATCCAACGTCTCGCCGGTGCTGGAGGTTGCGCGCATGATCGAAGTGCAGCGCGCCTATGAAGCCGGCCAGGCCCTATTCGAGCGCGAGGATCAGCGCGTCAGCCAGATCATCAGCGCAATTCGCAATGGATAATAAAAGAAGCAGCAGGTAAGAGAAGGAGCAGGACGTGAAATCTCTACAAATCGCCGCGACAGGGATGGCCGCACAACAGATGCGGGTCGATGTCATCTCGAACAATATCGCGAACATGAGCACCGCGGCCTACAGGCCCCGGTCTGCGGAATTTTCCGATCTCGTCTACCAGCAGTATCTGACGCCCGGCACGTCGACCTCGCAGGTTGGAACGCTGGTTCCGGCCGGGATCCAGATCGGTACCGGTGTTCGTCCGTCAACGGTCTCGATGGAACTGACGCAAGGGGCGTTGAACCCAACCGACGCGGAACTCGACCTTGCCATCGACGGGTCCGGGTACTTTGAAATTACGCTCCCATCCGGCGAGTCAGCTTACACACGCGACGGCAAGTTCAACCGCGGACAGGACGGCCAGATCGTCACAATGGACGGCTTCCCTCTGACAGACGGAATTATCATCCCGGATGACGCGCAGAAGATTTCGATCAGCCGTGATGGTGAGGTGGTCGCCTACTTCGAGGGTGTCACGGAAGGCCAGGCCATCGGCAATATCCAGCTGGTTCGCTTCGTGAACGAGAAGGGGCTGGAGGCAATGGGGGATAACCTGTTTCGTGAAACCGAGGCGTCAGGGACCCCAACGCAACAGGTTCCGGGTACTGAAGGTGCAGGTTATATCCGGCAAGGTTTCCTGGAAGGGTCTGGCGTTGATGTCGTGAAAGAGATTTCAGAGCTGATCGAAGCCCAACGGGGATACGAGTTGAATTCGAAGGTGATCACTGCCTCCGATGAAATGCTCGCAGCAACGACGAGGGTGAAATAATCACGATGTCTATTGTCGCACTCAGTCTCGGCGTGATGACGCTTTTCCCGGGGGCTTCTTCTCTCGTGGCTGCGGAAGTTATCCGCGCCGGCGATCCCGTCACCGCCTACAACGCAACGACCGAAGAAGGCGGGAATGCCTCGGGCGATCCTCTGGTCGGCCGCGAAGTGCTCCGGACCGTCTATGCCGGAAAGTCGATCACGATCGAGAATACGCGGGCGCCGGTGCTCGTGCGGCGCAACCAGGTTGTTTCAGTGAAATACATTAAGGGCGGTTTGGAGATCACTGCTTCCGGCCGGGCACTTGGTGATGCAGGCGTCAATGATCCCGTGACTGTGTTGAATCAACAATCGAAACAAATGGTGCAGGGCATCGTTCAGGAAAGCGGATGGGTGCTGGCACAATGAAGAATTTTATCTCGACGGCACTCCTCGCCACCGCCGCAACCGCGTGCGCAGGCTCCCCTCTGTCTGATCCGACGCCGGAACCGGTCCCGCTTTATGCCGGGCCGTGGGCGGGAGCAGGGGTCGACATGGACGCCGTCACAGAACCCAACCCGTCTCTTTGGGCAACGTCTCCAAACGCGCTGCTCAGCATGCGCCGCGCCAAGGCTGTGGGCGACCTGCTGACGGTTGTGGTGGAAATGGACGATCAGGCCAGCCTCAAAAGCTCGCTGTCCAGGAGCCGCGGATCCAGCGAGGACTTGAGCATTGATGCGCTGCTCGGCCTGCCGGACGTGCTGAACAACGCATTGCCGGGCTCGGCAAGCGTGTCGCCGGCAATCGACTTTCAGCGCAATTCGAACATGGCTGGAAACGGCGCCGTCAACCGCGCCGAACAAGTGACATTCACACTTGCAGCGCGTGTCGTTGGCGTCGAACCGAACGGGAACTTAATCATTCAGGGGTATCAGCAGACACGGGTCAGCAACGAGACCCGCTATCTGAGCGTCTCAGGCGTTATTCGCGCCCAGGACATTACCCGGACCAACACTGTAACGTATGACAAGATTGCCGATGCCCAGCTATCCTATGTCAATCAGGGTGACACGACCGGTCCCAACGGGCGCAAGGCCGTGCCGAAATTCCTGGATAAGGTGCTGCCGTTCTAAGGTTGGGGGACCGACATGAAACATGTCATCTCGGCGGTGGTCGCGGTCGTTTGCATTCTTATTGGCGGTATCACCGGACATTTCGTTAAAACCGGTTTGACGGCCGCAGCAAGCACGAGCTCACATGAGGCGGCCGAAAAGCCGAAAGATTCTCATGGTGCGTCGGATGCCCATGGTAGCGAGAAGAAAAAAGACTCCCACGGCGCAAAAAAGGAGTCATCCGGTCATGGCGGTGGAGGACATGGTGATGACGCCGCCTCTGGCGATGTCGTTTATTTCAAGTTCACGCGCGAATTTATCGTTCCGCTCATGCATGACCGAAAGGTCGAAAGCCTGGTGATCCTGAACATCAATCTGGAAGCAGACTCCAGCGTTTCACAGAAACTGTTCTCGATGGAGCCGAAGATTCGGGACAACATCATGACGACACTGATCGAACTCAGTAATGATGGCCGGACGTTCGAGAATCTGACGGATGTGGAAAACTACGAGACCCTCCGGGCCATGGTTCTGCTGAACCTGCAAAAGGTTGTGCCGACCGGCCTTCAGAATGTGTTGATTGTGGATATTGCCCAACAAGACCTCTGATCCCTCCGTTAGGGCAGGGCGCGCGCCGGGCCGATTTTATTGGTGATACTTCGCCACGTTCGCCATTTCCGTCGTAAGGTTCAGTGACGTTTCCAGCAGCATGGTGCCTGTTTCGTCGGCGGTCACGCCAGTCACCGTACCGATCAGGCGGGGTGAGGTCGTGCGCTGCAACTCGCCGTCCTTGTACATCTGGATTTCCAACTGATAGACGCCGTCTTCGGCGAGTTGATCTCCGTTGGACAATTCGCCGTTCCAGGTATAGCGGCCGGATTCCGGATCGAGCGTCTTCGACCAGATTTCATCGCCATTTGAATCACGTACTTTCAGAACCGTTTCGTCCGTCGATTCCGGAATATCGACGACAAAGTCCACGCCCTCGCCGGCATAAGGGGCCCACGACGTGTCGACGGCGACGGTTTCCCCGAGCCACTGACCGGCGAGAATGCTGGAATGCAGTCCACCGATCATTCCGGCGATGCTGTCCAGGTGAGTGTTAGACGCCACCTGTTGTTCCAGGGTCGAGAAGGTTGCGAGCTGGTCGACGAATTGGGTTGAATCCATCGGCGACAACGGATCCTGATTCCTGATCTGTGCGGTCAACAGCTTGATGAAAGCGTTGAACTCAGTGCCGATGGTTTGGGTTGTGGCGCCGGATACGTCGGACATGCGGGATTTCCTTACAGTCTGATATCGAGTCCACCGCTTGCCGTGCGGGCAGGGCGGATGGAGTCTGCGGTCAGGGTTGCAGAAGTGAGAAGGGCCGGATCGGTGCTTGGGCCATTGTTTTCAAACAGGCGGCCAGACGCAGGCGTGTGGGACTGTTGATGACCGGATTGCTGCTGCTGAAACGTCATGTTCTGGCTGGATAGTCCGCCCCGTTCCAGAGCCTGGGTGAGTTCGAAATGCATGAGACGAAGTTGTCTCGTGGCTTCCGGGGATTCCCCGGTTACGGTGATGTGTTGAATGCCGTGGGCATCGAATTTGAAATCAATCGACACCCGGCCAAGTTCCGGAGGATCGAGTTGCACCGTGATGCGGTCAGGTGTGTCATCCGGCGATGACACCGCGTCTGTGATGATTTTCACCGTTTCGGCCGGGCTCGCTGTCACGACCGCATTCGCTGTCGTCATCTGCACCGGTGACTGGACGGATTGTGGAGCGGGTTGGGAAACGGACGATGCGCCCAGGGCAGATGCGGCGAGCTGTGTATTACCGTCCGGGGTAGGGGAGGTCTGTCCAACCGTACCGGTCTTTCCGGTATTTGAACTTGCCTCCGGCGCGGCGTCCGAAAGTTCAGCCAGGAATGTCCCATCCTCTTCCGGGAGCTTGGTGCCGTTATCAGGGACTGTGTCCGTTTTGCCTTCAAGTGCGCCAGCTGAATGCTGGACTGCGGTTCCCGCTGCATCGGGTTTGGCTGCCGATGAGTTCCGGACCTCAATCGTGGATTTTGCAAGCGCTTCTTTGTCGGATGTACGGGAAGCGCCCTGTCTGGCTTCACCTTCGCCCGTCGCCTGAACGGTCATGGCCTGAACTTCAGGTGCAGCAGGCGTATCCTTCGCTTGAGCATCAGCACGGGTCTCAGGATTGGCAGTGGGCGCAGCTCCGGCCGCCATGTTCTTTGATGTTTGGGGATCTGTAGCCGACTGCACAGCTTCTTCCGGTGCTGCAAGCACGCCAGCGAGTGACGCCGCCGCTTCATCTTCATCCTGCTCTGAAAAATCCGCGGTGTCGGAATCGATGTCGCCTTCGTGCGCGATGCGCGCCTCAGCGTCGCTCAGCGCAGTTTCGTCAGTCGCTACCTCGCCCGAGGGTACAGGCTCGCCGATTTCCGGCGTCGATTCGTTATCGACCACAGCGTCGCTCTGGCTATCCCGCAGTAAGGAAAGTGGCGAACGAGCTTGCTCTGTATCGGACGTTTTGCCTTTGGGGGCGGACGCGGCATCGGCATCCCGTTCTGAGCGGCGATCTTCCTGCAGCGAACGGGCGAAGGCGTCGCCGGACCCACCTGCCGAGGATTTTGACTCCGCGCGGTCGGGTTGTGCACTTGATTGCTTAAGCGCCAGGCCCGGTTCAATCAGAAATGTCATGATCGGTTACGATTCCCCGTCCCAATATTAACCAAGTTACAACGAAAGGACATGAAAACAGCGTTAACGAACATGCCGTTGCGATAAATATTTCTGCGGCAATCCGGACCCGGAGGATCAGATGTCCCAGCCTGTCTCTTTCCAGGCCTATGTCGCACAGGCGCCTGATGTTTCAGAGCGTAGCCCTATGGGGCAGGGGGCATCCGAGGCGTCCGATCTTGGAAAACGGTTCGAGCAGATGCTGTGGACCGAGATGCTCTCCTATGCGGGGCTCGATAAAGCGTTTGCTCAGGATGGCGGCCAGGCGGCTGAAACTTTCTCACGCTACGTAATCGAATCCATTGCGGCCGACCTTGCCGAAACCCACCCCATGGGTCTCGGAGAGGCGGTGGACCGTACGGTGGCCCTTCGCCAATCACCACAACAGGATGATGCAGTATGAGCCAGGTCTCCATCCAGAACGAAATCGACGGATTGAAAGAAAAACTGATCCTGGAGCAGCAATATCTTCTCGCTGGCCGGGCTCGGGAGACCCTCTCGCTGGCGGAGTCCAAGCTGTCTGCGATGGATACGCTCGAGACGGCCTTCGGATCGCTCGACCCGAGCGCCGTGCCGGGGACCTACCATAGCGATATGACAGAAATCATCTCATTGGCGAAGGAGAACGCCGTCCACTTCGAGGCCATCCAGAACGGTTTGCGACGCGCCATTCAACGAGTCGAGTCGCAACATGCAAATGCCTATGTCGGGTCTTATACGCAAACGGGCGGCAAGGTCGCGTTTACGGAAGTCACCGGACAATTCCTGAAAAAGGCCTGACTGGTTAACTGCTTGTACACTCCCCGATTGTATCCAGTTTCTTGAAACCTGGAGGGGTTGGCGGGATTTCCGCAGTCAGGATGACACGTAGATTTAATCGGGCCGCGATACGTTCGCTGGCCACGTTCCTTGAGGGATGGGTATAACAAATGTCCAGTATTCTGACTAATAATAGCGCAATGGTCGCACTCGACACGCTGCGCAACATCAACAAAGATCTCGCATCTGTCCAAAACCAGATTTCGACCGGCAAGACAGTTTCCAGCGCGAAAGACAATGCGGCGATCTGGGCCATCTCGACTGTTATGTCGACCGATGTCGAGAGCTTCAAAACGATCTCCGACTCCCTGAACCTCGGTTCGTCCACCGTCGGCGTCGCTCGTGTTGCCTCTGAAAAGGTGACTGAGCTTCTCCAGGACATGAAGAACCTGATCGTCAATGCTCAGGGTGCAAACGTTGACCGCTCGAAGATCCAGACCGAAATCGGCGAAATCCGCGAAAACATCAGCTCCGTTGTCGGCGCTGCCCAGTTTAACGGCCTGAACCTGGTTGACGGTTCTTCCACGGCCGACATGAAGATCCTGTCTTCGCTCGACCGCAGCTCTTCGGGCACCGTCTCGGCAGCTTTCATCGACGTTTCCCGTCATGACCTGTCGATCAGCAACACCGCATCGGGCGCGACCTTCGGCGCAACCGGCGTGACCGACACATCGATCATCGACAACGGTGGCACGAATGCCGGTACGGCAGCGACTGTTGCTGATACCGCTTCCCAGGCTATCACGATCGCTTCGGTTGCGGACGGCAATTCTTACCGCCTGGTTCTCGACGATTCGGGTGCTACCAACAGCCTCGGTCAGCGCACGTTCGAATATGTTGCTGGAACGGATGACAGCGCCAACTCTGTCGCCGCGAGCCTGGCTAATCAAGTCAGCACGTTCTTTGCTGCAACGGGTGAGACGAACTACACGGTCTCCCGCGCTGATGACGTGATCACCATCACCAACAACTCGGGTGGTAACTTGTCTCTGACGGCTGAGTCAGCCACGGGTGGTACGGCTGGCGTGACCGCTGGTGGTCTTGGAAACGTCTCTTCGATTGACGTGACCACGGATGCTGGTGCAACGGCTGCTCTGACCTCGATCGAATCTCTGCTCCAGACGTCCATCGACGCTGCAGCCGGCTTCGGCTCTTCGCAGACCCGTATTGAAAACCAGACTGACTTTGTCAGCTCCCTGATCGACTCCATGACCTCCGGTATCGGTGGCCTCGTGGATGCTGACATGGAAGCTGCTTCGGCCAAACTTCAGGCCCTGCAGGTCCAGCAGCAGCTGGGCGTGCAGTCTCTGTCCATTGCCAACCAGGCGCCGCAGTCACTGCTGTCGCTGTTCCGCTAATATAAAATGGGTAGCCCGGGAGCCGATGGCGGTTCCCGGGCTATCACTTCAACAATCCTGGGGAGGGTACTTTGCAATCACTGGCTTTCAAGGCGTATGGGGAGGTCAAGCAACGTACCGCTGGGGAAAAAGAAATCGAATTTGCGTTGTTCCGCCAGATTACGGACGCGCTCAAAGAGGTTTCTGAAAGAGACGATGTTCAGCCGACAGACTGGGCAGACGCCATTCACCGAAACCAGCAATTGTGGACAACGATTGCAATCGACCTGCTTCAACCTGGCAACGGTCTGCCGGACGAGATGAAGCGAAGCCTTCTCTACCTTGCAGAATTTGTCCGTCAGACCAGCATGAAAATCATGGCTGGCGACGGCGACATCGTAGACCTGATCGAAGTCAACCAGACCATCATGAATGGCCTTGGCGGCGCGGTCATCAGCGACACAGCCGGGGAGGGTGCCTGATGTCGGGCCTCGTATTCAAAGTGGCGCCGGGTGAGCGATTCATCATCAATGGCGCAACGCTCGAAAACGGTGACAAACCCGCTCGCATTCGTGTCGTTGAGGGAGATGCCCGCGTGCTTCGCTGCCGGGATGCCATGCATCCAAAGGAAGTCGATACCCCGGTGAAGCAGATTTACTATGCGATCCAGCTTCTGGTGACCGGTGACCTCAAGGAAGACGCGACGGTGCCAGCGATTGATGCCGAATGCGCGCGCCTCGAAGACGTTTTCGATTACATCGACCCGGAGCTGATCCCGCTACTTCGTTCCATGATCGGCCGGGGAAACTATTATTCGGCCATGTGCCATCTGCGCCAGATCATGCCGATCGAGGCGGAACTCCTTGCCCTACCCGGAAGCAGTGCGGCGCCATTGCATCAGGCAAAGGTCGCCTGACCCCATGTTCCAGCCTGCCATCCCACTGTCCGGAATAGGTGGATGGAAATTCCTGCAAGCGACGTATTCGCGCCAGTTGGAATCCTTCAGTGATTCTCCCCAGGTCCGGAATGACCGGGATTACATGCTGGACAAGCTGTCTGAAACCATCAGTGTCGACGACTTCATGGCGGACAGGCGATTGCTGCGTGTCACCATGACTGCCTTCGGCCTGGGCGGCGAAGAATGGAAAGGCGGTTTTATCCGCAAGGCGCTTGAAGAGGTCGGGGATCCGGACAGCACGTTCCTGCCGCGCCTGAACAACACCAAGTACACCAAATTTGCCGAAGCCTTGTCACCGATCAATGGCAAGATCATCATGTCGTCGGCGGAACGGGCAAGAATTGCGGTCAATTTCGAAGCCGAATCTTTCCGGACAGCAGTCGGCGATGTCGATGACTCGATGCGCCTGGCATTGAACTATCAGTCCGAGATCGCTGGATTGGCTGGGGCGGACTCCAGCGACAAGGCAATTCTCTACCGGATTCTCGGCGATGTGCCGGTTCGCACCGTCATGCAGACGGCCTTCAATTTGCCGGACGGGATCAGCGGTCTTGATCTCGACAGGCAGGCAGAGATTTTCGGGGAACAGATCAAGTCTGTTCTGGGGATCAGCGACCTTTCGGATCTGGGCACACCCGAAGTGGCGGAGAAGATGATCCATCGTTTCCTGGCCATGGAAACCATCGAGAATGGATCTACATCCTATTCGCCGGCATCTGCCGCGTTGACCTTGCTCAGCAATGGGGTCGGCAGCCAGGCTAGCCAGAACCTGTTCCTCAGCCTTCTGTCTTAAGTGCCTCATCGGCAGGGGATGGTTGCCCATCCGGACCGAGGATAGAATTCAGCTTCTCAAAGGCCGATGCAATTCCGTCTGGACTCTTTGTGCCCATGAAGGCGTCCAATGCCGGGAAGAGGGCGATCGAATTGTCACCGTCCGCATCTTTTCCGAATTCGTAGAGGTTCGCCCGCAGCATCGGCTCAAGTTCTTCGTAAAGCGCGAGCGTTCGCCGGCACCGGCGAATGAGGGCGTTCTCGTCATCTGTCGCAGCGTGGGGCAAGGCGCGGGAGACTGATCGCAACACGTCGATCGCCGGATAGCGCTGGCGTTCAGCGATCTGGCGCGACAGGATGATGTGACCATCCAGAATACCGCGGATCATGTCGGCGACCGGTTCTTCCATGTCGGACCCGGCGACCAGGACGGAATAAATGGCGGTGATGTCGCCCTTGCTGTCGAGGCCCGGTCCGGCCCGCTCGGCGAGTTCGGAAATGACCCGGACGGTCGAGGGCGGCAAGGCATTCAGGGCCGGGGTCTCGCCCGCCATCAGGGCGGTTTCACGGTGGGCTTCGGCGAAGCGCGTGATGGAATCGAAGAGGAAAAGGACGTTGTGCCCTTCGTCCCGGAAATGTTCGGCAGCTGTGATGGCGCAATAAGCCGCCCGTTTCTTGGCGCCCGGCGGTTCGCTGGCCGTTGCAGCCACCACGACGGTCTTGGACATAATCGATTGCGGCAGGACGTTGCGGACGAACTCGTTCACCTCGCGCGAGCGTTCGCCGATGAGCGCAATGACGACCCGGTCGGCCTCCAGCCCGGCTGCAAGCGAGCCGAGGAAGGTCGACTTGCCCACGCCGGAGCCCGCAAACAGGCCCAGACGCTGGCCCTGGCAGATCGGCAGCATCGTATCAGTCACCATCCAGCCGGTTGCCAGCCGGTCACCGATGCCGCGGCGGGCATGAGCGGGCAGGGGGGCCGTGTTCAGGCGGCGATTGGTGGCCCGTAGAGGGGCCACCTGGGCTGTGGCGCCGGTAATGTCTCCACGATAGTTGATGATCTGGCCAAGCCAGTGATCGCCGGGTTCTATCCGGGGTTCCTGCTGGATCTGGACGGCATCCCCGATCCGAATTGCGTCGCAGGGGGAATAAAGGAGCGCGGTGACGCTATCGCCGGAAATCGAGAGGATTTCACCGAGAATGCTTGTGCCCTGTTTCTCGATGGCGATTTCATTGCCAACACCCGCCAGTTAGCTGATCCCGGCAATCCGGACCATGCCAGGGGAGACGTCGGTGATCGTACCCCA
>QGCX01000268.1_pt1 | contig 11152 bp, 22 predicted proteins | sample 4708031 | NCBI WGS metagenome assembly QGCX01 (sample SAMN08941163, study PRJNA450518) | Sediment metagenome, whole genome shotgun sequencing project. | reverse complement strand
ATTGACGTCTGCGCTGCTGCCCATGTGAGCAATAACGTGTTCCGGGTTGGCTACTTCCACTCCATGATCAAGCTGGATATCTCCAGCGGTCAGAGTACCTGCACCAGACTTTTTCAAGACTAGTGTGCACTCGTCACGATCGTGAAGCTTTACAGCAACATCTTTCAGGTTAAGCAGGATTTCTTGAACGTCTTCCTGTACACCTTCGATTGAGCTGTATTCATGCAAAACACCGTCGATTTCTACTTCGGTGATCGCCGCGCCTGGCATGGAGGACAGCAGAATACGACGTAAAGCGTTACCCAGGGTATGACCAAAACCACGCTCTAGTGGTTCCAGAGTAATTTTCGCCCGGTTGGCGTTTACTTCCTGCACATCGATATGACGTGGTGTCAAAAAGTCGTTTGCTGAACGCTGCATAGATGCCCCTATTTGCAGTGAGATTACTTAGAGTACAATTCCACAATCAAGTTTTCGTTGATATCTTGAGTCAGGTCAGAACGCTCTGGAACAGAGTTAAACTTACCTTCTAACTTCTTAGAATCAACCTCGACCCATGCAACTGCTGTGCGTGAAGACGCTACGTCAAGTGCATTTTTAATACGCAATTGATTAGCTGATTTTTCACGAATAGAAATCACATCACCTGGTTTAACTTGAAATGATGGAACATTTACCGCTTGGCCATTCACCAAAATTGCTTTGTGCGAAACTAACTGACGTGCTTCTGCACGAGTCACACCAAAACCCATTCGATAAACAACATTATCTAAACGACGCTCTAAAAGTTGCAGCAGGTTTTCACCTGTAGCGCCTTTAATACGTGCCGCTTCTGAATAGTAGTTACGGAATTGCTTTTCTAGCACACCGTACATACGACGAACTTTCTGTTTTTCGCGAAGCTGAATGCCGTAGTCAGATAAACGACCACGACGAGCACCGTGAACACCCGGCTGAGTTTCTAGTTTGCACTTAGAATCTAGGGCGCGGACACCGCTTTTTAAAAATAAGTCAGTGCCTTCACGACGAGACAGCTTACACTTTGGACCAATATAACGTGCCATTAATCTCTGTCTCCTATATTACACGCGACGCTTCTTGGGCGGGCGACAACCGTTATGAGGAATCGGTGTCACATCAGTAATGTTGCTGATGCGATAACCCACTGCGTTTAATGCGCGTACCGCAGATTCACGACCTGGACCTGGACCTTTAACTTCCACATCCAGATTCTTAAGACCATACTCTTGTGCAGCTGTACCAGCTCGCTCGGCGGCGATCTGTGCTGCAAAGGGGGTGCTCTTTCGCGATCCACGGAAACCGGAGCCACCAGCAGTTGCCCAACTCAGGGTATTGCCTTGGCGGTCCGTGATGGTCACGATGGTGTTATTAAAAGAAGCATGGATATGCGCGATGCCATCCGCTACTTGCTTTTTCACCTTCTTGCGTGCCTTCGTACCTGGCTTTGCCATCTTCGATTTCCTATGTAAATTTGTTTGTGCGATTTAAACTTAACGTTTAATCGGCTTCTTAGGACCTTTACGGGTGCGTGCGTTGTTCTTCGTATTCTGTCCGCGAACGGGCAGGTTACGACGATGACGAATCCCACGATTACAACCCAAATCCATTAAGCGCTTGATATTCATCTGAATGTCACGACGCAAATCACCTTCTACAGTGAAATTGCCAACTTCGGTGCGAATCTCGTCAAGCTTAGCTTCATCAAGATTTGACACTTTAGTCGTCGGTTCAATACCAACAGACTCACAGATTTCTTTGGCACGGGTGCGTCCTACTCCGAAGATGTAGGTCAGGGAAATCACCGCATGCTTATTGTCAGGTATATTGACGCCTGCTATACGGGCCATTCAACTTACTCCGTCTATAATAAGATCGATAGGCAGTATGCCCATCGATTATGCTTCCCCTCAGGTTTCTGAGGGCGCGAAAGAATAGCGTCTGCAATTAAAAATTGCAAGCGCTATTCACTATAACTAACTAGCCTTGGCGTTGCTTGTGCTTAGGATCAGAACAGATCACACGCACAGCCCCGTTTCGGCGAATAATCTTGCAGTTACGGCAGATTTTCTTTACGGATGCACGTACTTTCATGCTTAACTCCAGTTACCGAATCTTAAAAAAGATTCCCGGTTGATTTCAAGTTCGACTTCTTCATCAGCGATGAGTACTGGTGTGACATCAAGTGGCTTTGCACCTGTGCCATGAAGTCCATTACAACGACAACTACAATCAACAGTGAAGTACCGCCCAAATAGAAAGGTACATTCACCGCCATAACCAAACCTTGAGGCAATAGCGATACAGCCGTTATGTACAAAGCACCAAAGAAGGTAAGTCGTGCTGATACCCCATCAATATATCGCGATGTTTGCTCACCTGGGCGTATGCCTGGAATGAACGCACCTGAACGCTTTAGGTTCTCTGCGACGTCTCTCGGGTTAAAAGTTACTGCTGTATAGAAGTAGCAGAAGAAAACCACTGCTGCTGCAAACAACACTAAATACAGCGGCTGGTTAGGCCCTAACAATATAGCTAGATCCTGCAACCAACCCATACCTTCTTTCTGACCAAACCAATTACCCAGCGATGCTGGAAACAACAAGATACTTGATGCGAAAATTGGTGGGATCACACCAGCCATGTTCACCTTGAGAGGCAAATGACTGCTTTGCGCTTGAAATACTTTCCGGCCTTGCTGGCGTTTGGCATAATTGATAGTAATGCGCCGCTGTCCTCTTTCAATAAAGACAACAAAGGCGATTACAACTACAGCAAAAATACCAATCAACAACAACGCAATGATACTCAAAGTTCCGAGCCTGGCAGACTCAAAACTTTGCAGAACCGCACCAGGCAACCCCGCTACAATTCCTGCAAAAATTAACAAAGAAATACCATTACCGATACCGCGTTCGGTTATTTGCTCTCCCAACCACATCAAAAACATTGTTCCAGTAGTAAAAGTTACTACAGCAACAAAATAGAAGCTGAAATCTGCGCTGAACGCGATGCCCTGACTAGCCAGACCTGCAGAAATTGCAAATGACTGAACAGTCGCCAAAGCCAATGTCAGATAGCGAGTGTACTGAGACATCTTACGACGCCCGGCTTCCCCATCTTTCTTTAATTGCTCTAACTGCGGACTGACGATCGTCAATAGCTGCATGATAATTGACGCACTAATATACGGCATAATGCCGAGTGCAAAAATACTCATACGCTTTAAAGAACCACCCGAGAACATGTTAACCATGCCTAAAATGGTATCTTTATTTTGATCGAACAATGCCGCTAACTGGGCTGGGTCAATGCCAGGAACTGGGATATGCGCGCCAACTCGAAATACTAACAAAGCTAGTAAAACAAATCTGAGACGAGCCCATAGCTCGCCTAAACCGCTACCATTAATTCCTGACGGTAGTCCTTGGTTGGTCATAGGTGATTATTCCTCTACCTTGCCGCCTGCTGCTTCTATCGCTGCTTTTGCACCCTTAGTGACTTTCAAGCCTTTGACTGTAACAGCCTGCTTGATTTCGCCAGAAAGAATAACTCGAGCGCGCTGAATTTTTTCACCAATAATATCGGCTTTTTTCAACGCTGCTAGGTCTACTACATCACTTTCAACCAGAGTCAATTCGTGCAAACGAATTTCAGCAACAAATGCTGCCTGGCGTGAATTAAAACCAAATTTTGGCAAACGACGCTGCAAAGGCATCTGACCGCCCTCAAAACCTGGTTTTACAGATCCACCTGAACGTGATTTCAAACCCTTATGACCGCGACCACCAGTCTTACCAAGACCAGATCCAATTCCGCGACCTACACGCTTTGAAGAAGACTTAGAGCCTTCTACTGGGCTTAAAGTATTTAAAAACATCCTATTACTCCTCAACTACGCGCACTAAATAGTGCACTTTGTTGATCATGCCGCGTACTGCGGGAGTATCTTCTAATTCACGAACCTGATTGATTCGGCTTAAGCCTAAACCTTTGACCGATAAACGGTGCTTTGGTTGACAACCAATCGGGCTACGGAACAACTGAACTTTAACTGTCTTTTTAGCCATGGTTAATTACCCCAGAATATTTTCGACAGACAAACCGCGCTTGGCTGCGATGTCTTCTGGTGAACGCATCATGCTTAAACCCTTAACAGTAGCGCGAACTACGTTTGCAGGGTTAGTAGAGCCATAACACTTAGCTAAGATATTATGAACACCCGCTACTTCAAGAACAGCACGCATTGCACCACCGGCAATAACACCTGTACCTTCAGAAGCTGGCTGCATATAAACCTTAGAGCCACCATGACGCGCAGTCACTGCGTATTGCAATGTACCGTCGACAATGTTTACTTCGACCATGTTTCTACGAGCAGAATCCATAGCTTTTTGGATAGCAACAGGTACTTCTTTCGCTTTACCGCGACCGAAGCCTACCTTGCCGTTACCATCACCAACTACAGTTAAAGCTGTAAAACCGAAAATTCGGCCACCTTTAACAACTTTTGCTACACGGTTAACCTGAACTAACTTCTCTTGCAGATCACCGCCAGCTTGAACTTGATCATTATTCGCCATCATTCACACCTTAGAATTTCAGGCCGCCTTCACGGGCCGCATCTGCCAACGACTTAATACGACCATGGTATTTATAACCAGATCGATCAAAAGCCACCTCTTCTATGCCTGCTGCCTTAGCGCGCTCTGCTATTAGAGCCCCAACTTTAGCTGCTGCATCCGCATTACTAGTCGCACCAGTGCGCAAAGCTTCATCCAACGTCGATGCGTTGGCTACCACCTCACCACCATTCGGCGCAATAATTTGCGCGTATATGTGCTGGTTCGTACGATTTACACACAAACGGTGCACACGCAAATCGCGAATTTTCACGCGGCTGCGACGAGCACGGCGTAAACGGGAAATTTTCTTTTCGCTCATAACCTATGCCCTTACTTCTTCTTAGCTTCTTTACGACGAACGTGTTCGTCAGCGTATCGAACACCTTTGCCTTTATATGGCTCTGGTGGACGGAAAGCGCGAATTTCTGCTGCTGCTTGTCCAAGCAACTGCTTATCTGCGCTCTTTAATACAATATCGGTATTACTTGGCGTTTCCGCTGTAACACCTACTGGCAATTCGTAGTCAACAGGGTGTGAAAAACCCAACGTCAGATTGACAGTCGAACCCGCAGCTTTCGCACGATAACCTACACCATTAAGCTGTAGTTTCTTCTCGAAGCCTTGAGTTACGCCAATGACCATGTTGTTAACAAGTGCACGCATAGTGCCGGACATTGCATGCGCAATTTTACCGCCATCACGAGGTTCAAAAGTAAGAGCGTTATCTTCTTGCTTTATTACTACGGATGAATGTAATGCTTGAGTTAAAGTTGCTTTACCAGCCTTAACCGTGATGTTTTCCAAGTCCATCTTAACTTCTACGCCAGAAGGAATCGCTACAGGAGATTTTGCTACTCGAGACATTGCTATTTCACTCCTTAGAAGACTTCACAAAGGACTTCACCACCAACAGATGCAGCTCGCGCCGCTCGGTCAGTCATAACACCCTTAGAAGTGGAAACAATAGCAATCCCTAAGCCGCCTGATACCTTAGGCAGATCCTGAGAGCCACGATATTGGCGTAAACCTGGACGGGATACACGTTTAATAGATTCGATGACAGGCTTGCCTTCGAAGTATTTCAGCGAAATAGTCATTACCTTTTTAACTTCACCTTCAACAGTGAACTCACCGATAAAACCTTCAGCTTTTAATACTTCAGCGACTGCAACCTTCTGCTTTGAAGAAGGCAGTGCAACGGCAGCATGACCGGAACGCTGTGCATTACGAATACGAGTGAACATATCCGCAAGCGTATCTTGCATACTCATGAAATATAACCTCTATAATCAGCTAAAACGCGGTAGCCGGAGCGTAACTGCCCCGGCCCAGACCGTTTTGCTTACCAACTAGCTTTCTTAAGCCCCGGAACATTACCAAGCATGGCTTGTTCACGAAGCATGTTTCGAGACAGACCGAACTTGCGGTAAACCGCATGTGGACGACCAGTCACTTGACAACGGCGCTGCATTCTAACAGGACTCGCGTCTTTTGGAAGCTTTTGCAATGCAATTTGTGCTTCCCATACATCTTCATCAGAAGATGCCGTGTTTTTGATAACTGCTTTTAGCGCAGCTCGCTTCTCAGCATACTTAGCGACCAACTTAGCTCGCTTAGCTTCGCGAGCCTTCATACTCTCTTTAGCCATGAACCTTACCCCTTAGCTTTTAAATGGGAAGGACAACGCTTTTAACAGAGCGCGGCCTTCATCATTGGTGCGAGCCGTAGTAGTGATAGTAATATCCATACCACGTAACTTATCTACTTTATCGTATTCGATTTCAGGAAAGATAATCTGCTCTTTTACACCCATGCTGTAGTTGCCACGACCATCAAATGACTTCGGGTTAATACCACGAAAGTCGCGCACACGAGGCAAAGAGATATCAACTAAACGATCCAAAAATTCCCACATACGTTCTTTACGTAGAGTAACTTTTGCACCAATCGGCCAACCTTCACGAACCTTGAAACCAGCAACAGACTTACGCGCCTTGGTCACAACAACTTTTTGACCAGCAATCGCCTCTAAGTCTTTTACAGCACTTTCGAGCTGCTTCTTATCGCCAATCGCTTCACCGACACCCATATTCAAGGTAACTTTGGTGACGCGTGGCACTTCCATAATGTTCTTGTATCCGAACTCTTCTTGAAGCGCGGACACAACATCAGTTTTGTATAGATCTTTGAGTCTAGACATAGTCGTATCCCTTATTCACCAATAACCTTGCTTGTGGATTTAAAGATGCGAACCTTCGTACCATCTTCTTTTACCAAAAACCCAACGCGGTCACCCTTGCTAGTTTCTGGATTGAAGATCGCAACATTAGAAGCTGCTATTGGCGCTTCCTTCTCGACGATTCCACCTTGCACGCCAGCTTGTGGGTTAGGCTTTGTGTGCTTCTTGATCATATTGATCCCAGAAACCAAAACCTTTTCACCTTTCTTGCTGTCTAAAATTACCTTAGTAATTTTACCGCGCTTACCTTTATCTTTACCGGCGATAACGACGACTTCGTCGCCTTTAATCAATTTACGCATTGTTTCTCTCCACTTCCTGCTACCGTCTCGTAACAAAAGCCCCGAAGGGGCTTTATAGTACTTCCGGCGCCAGGGAAATGATTTTCATGAATTTCTCAGTACGCAATTCGCGAGTAACAGGACCGAAGATACGAGTACCAATCGGAGCGTTATTTGCGTTTAACAATACTGCTGAGTTCGTGTCAAATCGAATGATAGAGCCATCCGGACGACGAACACCTTTTTTAGTGCGAACAACAACCGCGTTCATCACTTGGCCTTTTTTAACTTTTCCGCGTGGGATTGCCTCTTTCACGGAAACCTTAATCAAATCACCAATGTGAGCATAGCGACGGTGAGAACCACCCAAGACCTTAATACACTGGACTCGTTTGGCACCGCTGTTGTCAGCTACATCCAATACGGATTCTGTTTGGATCATCTCTCAAACTCCCGAATTAAACGCGGACTGCGCGTTCGTCGATACTTACCAACCGCCAGGTCTTAGATTTCGACATTGGACGGCACTCTTCGACTGTCACTGTATCGCCCATTCCACACTCATTTTGTTCATCATGAGCATGGATTTTGGTTGAACGCTTAACGAATTTCCCATAAATAGGGTGCTTCACTTTGCGCTCGAGCAATACTGTGATCGTCTTGTCAGCCTTATTGCTGACCACTTGACCAGTTACGGTACGAGCTGTTTTTTCAGACATATCAAGCACCTGCTTTCTCGTTCAGTAGAGTTTTCACACGAGCAATGTCCTTGCGGACTTGCGGTAGCAAATGACCCTGAGTCAACTGACCCGTCGCCTTTTGCATGCGATATTTAAATTGATCGCGTAGCAAGTCCAACAGAGTGCTATTCAACTCTTCTACAGACTTTTCACGAAGATCTTTAGCTTTCATCACATCACCTGTCGCTTAACGAATGCAGTCGGTACTGGGATCTTCGCAGCAGCTAAGCGGAACGCTTCGCGTGCGATTTCTTCGTCAACACCTTCCATTTCGTATAGAACTTTACCTGGTTGAATCTGGCAAACCCAGTATTCAACGTTACCCTTACCTTTACCCTGACGAACCTCAAGAGGCTTCTTGGTAATCGGCTTATCTGGGAAAACGCGAATCCAGATTTTACCGCCACGTTTTACATGACGAGTCATTGCACGACGTGCTGCTTCAATTTGGCGCGCTGTAATTCGGCCACGACCAGTCGCTTTTAGTGCGTACTCACCGAAGCTCACTTTACTTCCGCGTTCAGCTAGGCCGCGATTACGGCCTTTCATCATCTTGCGGAATTTCGTACGTTTTGGCTGTAACATCTACGTACCCCTTATCGCTTTTGGTTTTTCTTAGGCTGGGCTTTAGCTTTGGTACGAACTTCTTCGATACCACCTAAAACTTCACCTTTGAAAATCCAGACTTTAACGCCGATAACACCATATGTAGTGTTAGCTTCGGCAGTCGCGTAATCAATATCGGCACGTAAAGTATGCAAAGGAACACGACCTTCCAAGTACCACTCTGAACGAGCGATTTCAGCACCGCCTAAACGACCGCTTACTTGAACACGAATACCTTGTGCACCAGAACGCATAGCATTTTGCATCGCACGCTTCATAGCGCGACGGAACATAACACGACGCTCTAATTGCCCAGCGATAGACTGTGCAACTAACTTACCGTCTAAATCAGGCTTACGAATTTCTTCGATGTTGATGTGAACCGGAATCCCCATCATTTTGGTCAAATCTTGACGCAAAACTTCAACATCTTCACCTTTCTTACCGATCACAATACCTGGGCGAGCGGTATGAATGGAGATTTTCGCATTCTGCGCAGGTCGTTCAATAACGATCTTGCTAACAGAAGCCTTCTCTAATTTCTTTTCTAAATAGCTACGAACTTCGATGTCATTCAACAGCTTCTTAGAATACGTATCTGATCCTGCATACCAGACCGAGTTATGGTCTTTAGTGATGCCGAGTCGGATACCAGTCGGATGAACCTTTTGACCCATTTGATTGACTCCTCTTAATTCTGCTCGGCAACTTTGACCGTGATGTGGCTCGTACGTTTTAAAATACGATCCGCTCGGCCTTTCGCACGTGGACGAATACGCTTCATAGTCATACCTTCATCAACGAAGATAGTTGAAACCGTTAACTCATCAACATCCGCACCATTGTTATGCTCAGCGTTTGCTATTGCAGACTCTAGAACCTTCTTCACTAAATCAGCACCTTTTTTAGGACTGAAAGTTAAGATGTCCAAAGCTTCAGCAACCGACTTACCGCGAATTAAATTCGCAATTAGGCGGCCTTTCTGAGCAGACAGACGCGCACCGCGTAATACAGCTTGTGTTTCCATCATATCCGCCCCTTAGCGCTTAGCCTTTTTGTCCGCAGCATGACCCTTGTAAGTACGAGTTAATGCAAACTCGCCTAATTTGTGACCAACCATATCTTCGGTTACAAACACAGGTACATGTTGACGGCCATTATGGACTGCAAAGGTCAACCCAACGAAATCTGGGAAGATTGTGGAGCGACGAGACCAAGTCTTAATTGGTCGCTTTTCGCCCGCTTCCAGTGCAGCCTCTACCTTTTTCATCAAGTGCAGGTCTACAAATGGACCTTTCTTAAGTGAACGTGGCACAGCCTTTTCCTCTTAATTCAAATTACTTAGAACGACGACGAACGATATACTTGTCCGTACGCTTGTTCTTACGAGTTTTGTAACCCTTGGTTGGAACACCCCAAGGAGTAACTGGATGACGACCACCAGAAGTACGACCTTCACCACCACCATGTGGGTGATCCACCGGGTTCATAGCTACACCACGTACCGTTGGACGAACACCACGCCAGCGAGTAGCACCTGCTTTGCCTAATTGGCGTAAGCTGTGCTCTGAGTTGCTGACTTCACCCAGTGTTGCGCGACAGTCTGCTAGCACTTTACGCATTTCGCCAGAGCGAAGACGTAGAGTTGCATATGCACCTTCACGAGCCACCAATTGAATTGATGTACCAGCAGAACGAGCCAATTGGCCGCCTTTACCAGGCTTCAACTCAACGTTATGCACTACCGAACCAACTGGCATACTACGCAAAGGCATAGAGTTACCAATCTTAATTGGTGCGTGTTCACCAGAGATAATCTGATCACCAGCTTTCAGGCCATTAGGGGCCAGAACGTAGCGACGCTCACCATCTAGGTAACACACCAGCGCAATATGCGCGGAACGGTTAGGGTCGTACTCTAGTCGCTCAACTTTAGCTACCACACCATCTTTGTTGCGTTTGAAATCAACTAGACGATAGTGTTGCTTATGACCGCCACCAATGTGACGAGTCGTGATGCGACCGTTATTGTTACGACCACCAGACTTGGACTTCTTCTCAACTAAAGCTGCATGAGGAGCGCCTTTATGAAGCTCAGTATTTACAACCTTAGTAAGATGACGACGCCCTGCTGACGTCGGTTTTGCTTTGACAATTGCCATTGCTCGAAACCCCTACCTTATTCTGCTGCCAGGAAATCAATTTCCTGACCTGCCGCTAGACGAACGTAAGCTTTCTTGACGTCATTCCGCTTACCCATGCCACGCTGTGTGCGCTTGGTTTTGCCTTTCTGAACAAGTGTGCGAACCGTTTCAACCTTAACGTCAAATAGCTGCTCTACCGCTTTTTTGATTTCTGGTTTAGTTGCATCGCCTGCCACTCGGAATACGTACTGGCTATTATCTTCAGCTACGATTGTCGCTTTTTCAGAGATGTGCGGACCGAAAACGACTTGATAAATACGTTCCTGGTTCATGCGAACACCTCCTGAAGCTTCTCGATCGCCGCAACAGTCACTACTACCTTGTCATAAGCAACTAAATTTACTGGATTAACACCAGCAACATCACTTACTTCAACGTGAGGAACATTACGTGCAGACAGATATAGATTCTGATCAACTTCGTCAGCAATAATCAAAGC
>QGCX01000267.1_pt1 | contig 11160 bp, 7 predicted proteins | sample 4708031 | NCBI WGS metagenome assembly QGCX01 (sample SAMN08941163, study PRJNA450518) | Sediment metagenome, whole genome shotgun sequencing project. | reverse complement strand
TTCTTCTCCTGGCCCTTCGGACCGGTGAACGCATTGGAATTGCCTGAATTGGCCACCAGGGCACGGGCCACGCCGCCGCCCGTCTCCAGCGCCTGCCGGCACCACAGCACGTCGGCCGAGGCGGTGCGCGAAATGGTGTAGACTCCTGCGCACGTCGTGCCTTCGTCGAAGGCGAACAGGAAGACATCGTCGCGCGTCTCGCCGCGCTTTGCATAGAAGCCGCGCGAGCCGGTGGCGGCGCGCACGCCCTTCACGTCAGGCAGTTTCGGAAAAGGCGCCGCAAAGGGCGAGGGCGTCAGGTTCAAAGTTCAGTTCCTTCAGAAGCCGGAGCGGTCTGGTCGTCCGGCGTGTCGTCGGCGCCGGTATCCGTGTCGGGAAGCCTGTAAGGCGTTGCACCATCGTCGTCGAGCCCCGGTTCGCCCTGTTGGATCTGCGCTTCCGCCTTGAGGCGCCGGACGATCTTGGCAACCTGTTCCAGCGTCAGGAACGTTACGATGTCGGGCCGCATTTCCGCACGTGTCTTGGGCGCCCGCGAGCGGCGGTCCTTCACTTTCAGGATGTGCCAGCCATCGGCGGACTCAAACGGCGGGGCGACTTCCCCTTCGCCGGTATTGGCGATCACCAGCGGGAACGGCGCCGGTTCGTCGTTCGGCGAAACATAGCCAAGGTCCCCCTGCTCCATGCGCGTTGCGCTATCGAGCGAGTTGGCGCTGACAAGGCTCTCGAAGCTTTCGCCCGCCTGGATCCGGTCAAACAGAGCCTGCGCGTCTTCCTGCGTGGCGACCACGATGTGCGCGATACGCACCTCGTCATCGTCCTGTTGCAGGGCGACCTGTTTCTCGTACATCGCCTCGATCTGGTCTTCGGTGACATCCTCGGCGACGAGGTTTTCGACCAGCAAATTGCCAAGAATACGCTCCTCGGCCATTTCAAGGCGGCGGCGCCCGGACGGATCCTTGTCCAGACCGCGCCGAATCGCTTCCTGAGACATCAGCTTCTGTTCGATCAGCTGGTTCAGGACGGTGTCGTATTCGGTGTCGCCGGCCTTGACCTTTGTTCCCGCCGGAACCAGCCCCCGGGCCACCGCCTCCAGCTCCACATCGCTGACATAGATTTTCTCGCCATTCACCGTGGCGGCCGTTGCGCCTTCAACGCGAACAGGCACTTCTTCCTCCGGTGGCGGGCTGCAGGCAGCCGCCATGAAGATCGCCAGACCAGCAATAAGGCCGGCCAACAGGATACGCGGGCTGACCCGCAAAGCCTTCAGATTCAACACAGTCATCACTCCAGCTGTCTGATGGCGCCGCATTGACACCCCAATGCGGCGTTCTTAAGTCTCACCCGCGCGCTGGTCGAGTAGGTTTGGCTGGTGTAATCACGGTGGGAGAACCCGCGTATTCCTGTGCGGTCATACGGTCAGGATCACAGTTTCTTCGCCCCAGACCTGATTGGTGCAGCCTGATATGTTTTCCGTCGCCCGCAAGATTTTCGGTTCCGCTAACGACCGCAAGCTGAAACCCCTGCGCGCCCGCGTCAACCGCATCAATGCCCTCGAGCCGATGATGGAGGCGCTTTCCGACAGCGCGCTCAAAGGCAAGACGGCGGAATTCCGCAAGCGGCTCGCCGATGGCGCGACGCTCGATTCCCTGCTTGAGGAAGCGTTCGCCGTGACCCGTGAGGCCGCGCGCCGGGCCACCGGCATGCGCCATTTCGATGTGCAGCTGATGGGCGGCATGATCCTCCATTTCGGTGCCATTGCTGAAATGCGGACCGGTGAGGGCAAGACACTGGTCGCCACACTCGCCGCTTACCTGAACGCCCTTGAGGGCAAAGGCGTGCATGTCGTGACGGTCAACGACTATCTGGCCAAGCGTGATGCGGAATGGATGGGCCAGATCTATGGCTTCCTCGGCATGACGACCGGCATCATCGTGCACGGTGTCACCGACGAAGAACGCAAGGCCGCTTACGCCGCCGACATCACCTACGGCACGAACAACGAGTTCGGCTTCGACTACCTGCGCGACAACATGAAATATTCGCTGGACCAGATGGCCCAGCGCGGACACCACTTCGCCATCGTCGATGAGGTGGACTCCATCCTGATCGACGAAGCCCGCACGCCGCTGATCATCTCCGGCCCGACCGACGACCGCTCCGATCTCTATATCAAGATCGACGCGATGATCCCGCGGCTGGAAGAGGACGATTACGAGCTCGACGAGAAGCAGCGGTCGGTCACCTACGCCGAAGGCGGGATGGAAAAGATCGAAAGCTGGCTGGAAGAAGAAGGCCTGCTGGAAGGCTCCCTGTGGGAGCCGCACAACATCACCCTCGTTCACCACGCCAACCAGGCCCTGCGCGCCCACAAGCTCTACGCCCGTGACAAGGATTATATCGTCAAGGGCGGCGAGGTGATGCTGATTGATGAGTTCACCGGCCGGATGATGGAAGGCCGCCGCCTGTCCGAAGGCCTGCACCAGGCCATCGAGGCCAAGGAACGCACCGACATCAAGCCCGAGAACCAGACGCTGGCCTCGATCACCTTCCAGAACTATTTCCGCCTTTACAGCAAGCTGGCCGGCATGACCGGCACGGCCCTGACCGAGGCCGACGAATTCGCTGACATCTACAAACTGGAAGTCACCGACCTGCCGACAAACAAGCCGATCCAGCGGCTTGATGAAGACGATGTCGTCTACCGGACGGCCAAGGCGAAATATGCCGAGATCGTCAAGGAAGTGCGCGAGTGCCACGCCAAGGGCCAGCCGATCCTGCTCGGCACCGCTTCGATCGAGAAATCCGAAATCCTCGACAACCTGCTCACCGCGGCGAAAATCCCGCACAAGGTGCTGAACGCCCGCCACCACGAGCAGGAAGCCATGATCGTGGCCGATGCCGGCGTGCCCGGTGCCGTCACCGTGGCGACCAACATGGCCGGCCGCGGTACCGACATCCAGCTCGGCGGCAATTTCGACATGCGCCTGGAGCAGGAAAAGGAAAAGAAAGAGGCCGAGCTTGACCGGGAGCTGACCGAGGGCGAGACCTCGCTGCTGGCCTCGCAGATCAAGGCCGACATCGAGGTCAAGAAGAAGCGCGCACTGGACGCGGGCGGGCTGTATGTTCTGGGTACAGAGCGTCACGAAAGCCGCCGCATCGACAACCAGCTGCGCGGCCGGACGGGCCGTCAGGGCGACCCGGGCAAATCGAAATTCTACATCTCCATTGAAGACGACCTGATGCGCATCTTCGCGGCCGAGCGCATGGACGCCGTGATGCGCCGCCTCGGCATCAAGGAAGACGAGGGCATCACCCATCCCTGGATGAACAAGGCGATGGAAACCTCGCAGCGCAAGATCGAACAGCGCAACTTCGAGATCCGCAAGAACGTCCTCAAATATGACGATGTGATCAACGACCAGCGCAAGGCCATCTTCGAACAGCGCATGGAGTTCATGCGCGCAGAGGATGTCTCCGACGTGATCGTGGAAATGCGCGAACATGTGATCGACGCGCTCGTCGCGCGTACCATGCCTGAAAAGGCGTATGCGGAACAATGGGATGTGGCCGGCCTGCGCGAAGCATTGCGCAACGAGTTTGCCATCGACCTGCCGGTCGACGAATGGGCTGCCGAAGAAGGCGTTGCCAACAAGGAAGTCGTCCAGCGCATCCGCGATTCCGTGGACAAGGTCTATGAGGCGATCACTACCTCTGTTGGCGCTGACCAGATGCATCGCATCGAAAAGCAGATCCTGCTCCAGGTGCTGGACATGCGCTGGCGCGAGCACCTCCAGATGATCGACCAGTTGCGCTCGGTCATCCACCTGCGCTCCTACGGCCAGCGTGACCCGCTGAACGAGTTCAAGTCCGAAGCCTTCAACCTGTTCCACAATTTGCTGGAAGAGCTGCGCGCGACGGTGACCCGTTCGCTGATGCACGTCCGCGTGCAACAGGCGCCGCCGGAACAGGCGCAACAGCGCCCTGCCCCGGCCCAGATGCCGCAGCAAAGGCCCGCGCCCGCTCAGATGCCGGCACCGCAGCCACCCAAGGCGCGCGAGACCCATCTCGACCCGGATACCGGCGTCAACGAGATGGACCCGTCAGACACGTCCCGGCCGCCCGGCCCGGAACTGCAACAGGCCGAAGACGACTGGTCGAACACGCCGCGCAACTCCCCCTGCCCCTGTGGCTCCGGCAAGAAATACAAGCACTGCCACGGCGCCCTGAGCACCCAGCGGGCGTAAGCTGGCATGCCGCTTGACTTCGCGGGCAAGTCGGGGGAACGCCAGCATATGACGGCGTTTCCCTTCCCCTCCGTGCGCGGCAAGATCATCGAGAACGCACCGCTCGCCCCTTACACCTGGTTTCGGGTCGGCGGACCGGCGGATGCTCTGTTCCTGCCGGCAGACGAAGAAGACCTCGAAGCCTTCCTGAAGGCGCTCGATCCTGCCGTGCCGGTCACGGTGCTCGGGGTCGGCTCCAATGTCATTGTCCGGGATGGCGGCATCCGCGGTGTCGTGATCCGCCTGATGGGCAAGTATTGGGGTGAGGTCGAAGCCCTGGACGGCACCCGCCTTTCGGCTCGTACCGGCACGCTGGACCTCGCCGTCGCGAAGACCGCTGCGGCAAACGGCATACGCGGGCTGGAATTCCTGTCCGGCATTCCGGGGTCGGTCGGCGGCGCGACGCGGACGAATGCCGGCTGTTACGGCCGGGAACTGCGCGACGTGCTGGTCGCCCTGCACGGCTTCCGGCGCGACGGCACCAAGGCCGCCTATCGCGGCCCGGCCCGGCCCGGCGCCTTGCCCGAAGCCCATTTCTCTTATCGCCACACCGACCTGCCGGACGACTTGATCGTTACCCGCCTGATCCTCGAAGGCGATGATACAGACGCGCCGGACAAGATCCTCGCCGATATCGAACAGCTGCAGGCGCGCCGCGCCGAGACGCAGCCGATCAAGGAAAAGACCTCCGGCTCCACCTTCGCCAATCCCGATCCGCCCGGCACACCGGACCAGCGCTCAGCATGGAAGCTGATCGATGCGGCCGGCTGCCGCGGGCTGAAGGTCGGCGGGGCGCAGGTCTCTCCCAAGCATTGCAACTTCCTCATCAATACCGGCGATGCCACCGCAGCGGATCTGGAAGCGCTGGGCGAGCTTGTCCGCCGCCGCGTTCTGGAAACGCAGGGCGTCGAACTGCGCTGGGAAGTGCGGCGCATCGGCCAGCTGGCGAGCGAAACCGCCTAGAGCGTACCGCGCAATTCAAACAGGACAACCGGGCCAAACCGGCGCGTGCGATCTTCAATGGACGTCACCGGCCCCAACCGGTTGGTGTCATGAATCTCTCGCCGGAAATGGTCTTTCTTGTTCAGCAGATTGCCGACCGAAAACATCGCCGAGAGGCCGAAGACATCCTTGTGCTCGACAAATATGGAACCATAGCCAGGCGTGGAAAGCTCCACGCCCCGTTCGGCCAGCTGGTAGTAATGATTATACTCGAATTGGTCCACGTACGCACCCCAGGCCCAATCCGTTCCCGGAACATCCTGCCGGAATTCAATACTCACATAGTAGCGCTGGCTGTCATTGATCGGACGAACTTCACCCGTCAGCGGATCGGTCACCTCTGAATCATACCATTCGGCAAAGCTGGTCACCTCCCCGCCGGGGATGCCCAGCCTGGCGAGCTTGAGGGTCGAGTCGAGCGTGACACCGATTTCCCGGGCTGTATCGAGGTTCCCCGGTCCATCGCCCATACCGATGGGCACGCGGTCCACGATGTCCTCGATATCGGAATAGTATGTGTTCAGTGTGGCTGCGCCCCAGTCCCCGAAGTCTTTCTCGGCCTGCACGCTCCATTTCCAGGCCTGTTGCGGAACGATGTCGGCATTACCCGAATCGCCATTGTCGGCATCGAGGTTCACTGAGGAAATGAAGTCGAAGAAGTTCAGCTGGCCCACTTCCCGGTCCAGCCGTGCGGTCAGCTTCAGTTTGGGGTCTGCCTGCCAGGACAGGCTGACAAATCCCTTCGGCCGGGTGAATTCCCGCACATTGGCATTGTCTCCGGACTGGGTGAGTTCGGAATACTCCGCCCCCAGCGAGACCTGAAGGCGCAAATCGTTCGTCAGCGCCCGTCCATGCGTGATGGCCGCTTCCCAGCGGTTTTCCTCGACGCGGGAATTTGCCCCCGGCAGAGAAATTATCTCGAAGGGCGCGCCGTCATTTGCGACGCTCAGGCCGGCCTCGGCTTCGAGGAAATTGAACGCGTTTTCCAGCGAGACCTGCCAGTCGCGCCCCTCCCCCATGGCCCAGGCATATTCTCCCCGGCCAATGTATTCGCCCTCGTCGACGGTCTGGCTGAACCGCGTCTCGGACTGGCCGGTGCCATCAACCGCTCCGGCGCGGAACACGTCATTGAACGGGCTGTTTTCACGCCGGATGAGACCGATGGCTTTCAGCCGTCCCGGTCCGAGGTCGAATTCATAATCGCCCCCGAATTCCGCATTCCATTCGTCTTCCCCCCTCAGGAACAGGCGCCGGCCTTCAGGCCCTCCGACAGGAAAGGTTTTCGAGATTTCCTTCAGGTCGAACTGATAGATCCCGACCTGTCCGTTAAGGTTCGCCACGACACCGCCCGGCGAGGTCCACGCGAGTGATCCGGATACGGACGCATTGTCGGAGATGTTGGTCAGATCCTCATCGCGCCGTTCCAGCAGCGCGCCGTCCGCCGTGGTAATGGTTTCCCAGCCTGAATGGGCTCCGCGCCTCGGCTCGCTGCTTGCCTCCACGCTCCAGTTCAGACGTTCGTCGCCGCCCGAAAGCGTCACCACACCCTCATGGAAGTATGGCGTGATGTTCTCGCGGATCCGGGATCTCCAGCGCCACGTTCCGGAAACGCCACCCTCCCCATCGGTGGTCACATTCACGACCTGTCCGGACAGGCCGGGAATATCCAGCTTCGTTCCATCGACAACCTCGATGCGCACCACTTTCGTCGCTGAAATTCGCCCGAGCGTCGCTTCCGCGCCATTCGCCTTCCCGGAAACGCGCTGGCCATTGATCAGCACATTGCCACTGGCCTGGCCAAAACCACGCGACCCGTCATCGTCGCCCTGAACGGAAAATCCGGGAATCCGGTTGACCATGTCCAGCGCGGTTTGCGGATTGTACTGGGCAAAATCTGCTGGCGCATAATTGCTGCCGGTAGGTACAGGGCTGCCCGTATCCGGCTCGGCCATGGCTGGAAAGGTCGTGAATCCGGCTGCCACCAGAGCGGCAAATCCGGGCAATAGGGTACGGCTGACAGCCACGGGGCGCCTCCAGTTTCTTCAATTTTCATGAAGAGCACCGGCGCCCCCGCCAGCGACTCAACTTAGTGATATTCGATATTGACTACTGTTGTAGTCAATTAAGCGCAATAGGCTTGCGACATGACTTTTTCGTAATCCTATCCACCCCTGCCGCCGGTTTGCCTCGCTTAAGCCCCTATTCACCGGCACGAAGCAGAAAAGACGATTGAAAGCAGGCGGTCCGGTTAGAGCCCCGCCCGGCAGGAAGGACATTCAGAATGAAGCGCGTGGCAGTGATCTATGGCGGCTGGTCCTCCGAACGGGAGGTCTCGATCTCTTCAGGTACGCAGATGCTGCGCGCGGCTGAGGCCTCAGGCTACGACGCTATCGGCATCGATGTCGGCCGCGACCTCGCCGCCCAGCTGGCTGAGGTGAAGCCGGATGTCGTGCTGAACGGCCTGCACGGGCCATGGGGCGAGGATGGCTGTGTGCAGGGCCTGCTGGAGATCATGGACCTGCCCTACTCCCATTCCGGCGTGCTGGCCTCGGCACTGGCGATGGACAAGCTGAAATCGAAGGCCGTCTACCGCGCCGCCGGCCTGCCGGTGGCCGAAGACAGGCAGGTCACCCGCGCCGAAGCCGCCGCCGCCCACCCGCTGGACCCGCCTTATGTGATCAAGCCGGTCAATGAAGGCTCCAGTTTTGGCGTCCTGATCGTGCGCGAAGGCACCAACGGCCCGCCGCAGGAGCTGCTTGGCGAGAGCTGGCATTATGGCGACTATCTGATGGCCGAAGAGTTCATTCCCGGCCGGGAACTGACCGTCGCCGTCCTCGGCGACCGGCCTTTAGCCGTGACGGAGATCACGACCTTAAGGGACTATTACGATTTCGATGCAAAATATTCAGCTGGTGGATCACGTCATGTGATCCCGGCAGACGTGCCTGAGCACATCACCGCCATGGCGATGGATTTCGCCCAGCGGGCACATCAGGTCCTTGGCTGCCGGGGCGCGACGCGGTCCGACTTTCGCTACGACGACAAGAGAGACCGGCTCGTGATCCTTGAGACCAATACCCAGCCAGGCATGACGCCCACCTCACTTGTCCCTGAACAGGCCGCTTTCGCAGGAATTTCCTTCGAAGAACTGGTCGCATGGATGATTGAGGACGCTTCATGCCGAAGATAAGCCGCAACCAGCCCGCCCGGAAACGCAAACGCGAACCGGTCACCTTTGTCGATGAGGTGACAGGCGAGGAAGTTCGCGTCTCGTCGGTCCTGTTCGGTTTCGTCATGCTGATCGCCATCGTCGTTGCGCTGGCTGCCTGGATGGGCGGATCCATGTCGCAGATCGAAAGCCGGTTTGCCGGGTTCATGGACGACTCGGCCCGCATGGCCGGCGTCTCGGTGAACGAAGTCTCCGTCCTGGGCCTCGAACAGGATCCCGGCCTGCAGCAGGAAATCCGCGCCGCCGCCATGATCGAGCCCGGCGAGAACATGTTCCGCGCCGATCCCTACATCATCCGCCGCCGCGTTGAAGGCACCCACAAGGTGCTGAACGTGCGCGTACACCGTCTCTGGCCGGACCAGGTCGTCATCATTGCGGACGCCGCCGAGCCGGTAGCCATCTGGCATGACGGCAAGGAATGGACCGTTGTGGACGGCCTCGGCCGCGTCATCCCTGACGAGCGCGCCGGCGACCACCCCGATCTGGTCCGCGTTGCCGGGCGCGGCGCGCCTGAAGCCGCCCCTGCCCTCGTCAGCGCCCTGGCCGATGCCCCGGACGTGACCGGCGACCTCGCCATCGCAACCCGCATCAATGACCGCCGCTGGGACATGCGCCTCATTTCCGGCGCCACGGTCCGCCTGCCGGAAGATATCGAACTGACCGCCGCACTCGGCCGCCTGACCGAACTGCAGGTGCGCACGGCGCTGATGCAGCGCCCGCTGAAGATGATCGACCTGCGCAATGCGGGCCGCGTGTATCTCGGCCCGGTCAACCCGCCGAACTTCAAGGCGCGTGAAATCGCGGCGCGTTCCTGATGGCCAATGTCCAGTCCCGCCGCGCCCCGCGTATGGGCCGTTCGCAGACCGGCACGGTCGCCGCGCTGGATATCGGCTGCTCGAAGATCACCTGCCTGATCGGCCGCAATGACGGCTCCGGCCCGCGCAGCTTCCGTATTCTCGGCGCCGGGCGCCAACAGTCACGCGGCTTCACCGGCGGTACCATCACCGACATGGAAGGCCTCGAACGCGCCATCCGCCTGGCTGTGGAAGATGCCGAACGCGAAGCCGGCGAACAGATCTCCAATGTGATGCTCGGCATCACCGGCCAGAAGCTGGCCTCCACTCTGGTCACGGCCCGTATCGAGATCGGCGGCCGGGAGATCAACCAGAAAGACGTCCGCCGCATTCAGGCCCAGGCGCTGGCCAAGGTGCCCGCCCGGGGCGAGGAAACCCTCGCCGCCTGGCCGGTCGCCTACCGCGTCGACGAACAGGAAGGCGTGCGCGAGCCGCAGGGCATGTATGCCAACGAGCTCAGCCTGCTGCTGTCGGTCGTCACCGCGCCGAAATCGGTGGTGAAGAACCTAGTCGAATGCGTCGGCCGGGCGCATATCGGCGTCACGGCCCTGATCCCCTCCTCCATCGCGAGCGGCGCGGGCACGCTGATCGACGACGAAATCGAAAACGGCGCGATCTGTATCGACATGGGCGCCGGCGTGACGGCCGTCTCGGTCTACCTGAACGGCTCCCCGGCCTGGCTGGGCCTGGTGCCCGCGGGCGGCGCGCACGTGACCTCCGACCTCGCGCAGGGCCTCGGCACCACGTTCGCCGCCGCCGAACGGCTGAAAAGCGTCTACGGAACCGCCAATCTCGAAGGCCCCGGCCTTGCCGAACGAATTGAAGTGCCGCGCCTTGGCGATGACGGCCGCCTGCAAGCGACGCGCATGGAACGCGGCCAGCTGGCTGAGATCATTGCCCCGCGTGTCGAGGAGACATTCGAATTCGTGCGCAAGACGCTCGATTCCAGCGGTGTACGCAAAGTACTCCCCCACCGCATCGTATTGACCGGCGGCGCGTCACAACTGTCGGGCGTGCGCGATGTCGCCAGCCGGATCCTGCAGGCACCAGTGCGGCTTGGGCGGCCAACCATCGCCGAGTTTCTGGGCGAAACACTGGCAACGCCAGCTTTCTCCACGGCCTCCGGTCTGCTACTGTACTCTGAGTTGGGGTTTGCGGACGCAGTAAGGGCAGCTGCTTCGCGCCAGGACGGACCTGAGTCGAGAAGCGGCGTGGTGAACAAGGTGTTCCATTGGCTCGAAGAAAATTTCTGAGCCGATTTCACTCCACTTAACTGCTTCTTAGCCGCATCACGCCATCTTGCTCCACGGCAGGGGTCCGCAAGTAGAGTGAAGTGAGGCATGCAATGAATTATGAACTGAAGCCCAGGATCCTGGTCTTTGGCGTCGGCGGAGCCGGTGGCAACGCTGTCGACAACATGATCGAGGCGAACCTTCAGGGCGTCGAGTTCATTGCGGCCAACACCGACGCGCAGGCCCTTTCACGTTCCAAGGCAGAGACGCAGGTCCAGCTTGGCCCGGTTACCACATCCGGCCTCGGCGCAGGCGCGCAGCCTCAGATCGGCGAAAAGGCCGCCGAGGAATCCATCGACGAGATCAAGCAGCATCTCGAAGGCGCCCACATGGTGTTCATCGCCGCCGGCATGGGTGGTGGCACCGGCACCGGCGCAGCCCCGGTCATCGCCCGCGCGGCCCGCGAGATGGACATCCTCACCGTTGCCGTCGTGACCAAGCCGTTTGGCTTCGAAGGCAACCGCCGCATGCATGTCGCTGAAGGCGGACTGGACCTGATC
>QGCX01000266.1_pt1 | contig 11168 bp, 7 predicted proteins | sample 4708031 | NCBI WGS metagenome assembly QGCX01 (sample SAMN08941163, study PRJNA450518) | Sediment metagenome, whole genome shotgun sequencing project. | reverse complement strand
ATTCTTGCCATTGCAGGCAAGGGCGCGGCCTTTGCGGCGCTTGGTGCGATGTTGCTGGGCGTGATCGTCACAGGCCTGTTTGTTGCCATCTCGATGACATCGGGTGGTGGCGCCTGGGACAATGCCAAGAAGTACATCGAGGACGGCAATCATGGCGGTAAGGGCTCTGAAGCCCACAAGGCTGCCGTGACGGGCGATACGGTGGGTGATCCCTACAAGGATACCGCTGGCCCGGCCGTGAACCCGATGATCAAGATCACGAATATCGTGGCTCTGTTGCTGCTGGCGGTCCTCGCCGGCATGTAGGCAACATGAATTTTTATTGAAGGCCCCGGGGCACAGGCTCCGGGGCCTTTGTTTTGTCTGGGAAAAACTAATGTATAGTCAAAATCTATAGCAAACTGTCAAGCAATCAATTGGTCCTATTCGTCTGTCTGACGTAAAGTCATGCTGACGTGATGACCCCGGCAGGTGCCAAGCCGCCGATGGACCATCACTCTGGTATTGGCGGGGGCCCTGCGCGCCTCGTTTCGAATTTAAAAAGACGCTTGAGCGAAAAGGGAAAAACAATGGATGGCAATGATATGGGCGGCGGTAAGTGCCCTGTGATGCACGGAAGCCTGACCACGACCGAGACGTCGGTCACGGCGTGGTGGCCGCAGACCCTCAACCTGGACATTTTGCACCAGCACGACACGAAGGTTCAGCCTTTCGGCAAGGATTTCAGTTATCGGGATGAAGTGAAGAAGCTCGACTTCGACCAGTTGCAGAAAGACATTCATGCGCTTGTTACCGATAGTCAGGATTGGTGGCCCGCGGACTGGGGCAGCTATGCCGGTCTTTTCGTCCGCCTCGCCTGGCACTCGGCCGGCTCTTACCGTCTGGCCGATGGCCGGGGTGGGGGCGGCGCAGGCAATATCCGCTTTGCGCCACTGAATTCCTGGCCCGACAATGCCAATCTAGACAAGGCGCGCCGCTTGCTGTGGCCGCTCAAGAAAAAATACGGAAACAAGATCAGCTGGGCTGACCTGATTCTCCTGGCGGGGAATGCCGCGTATGAGGTTGCCGGCCTGAAGACGTTCGGTTTCGGCTTCGGCCGCGAAGATATCTGGCACCCGGAAAAGGACACCTACTGGGGTTCGGAAAAAGAATGGCTGACGGATGACGAGCATCGCTATCCGGACAAGGATGACCGCGCCTCTCTCGAGAATCCGTTGTCTGCCGTGGTCATGGGCCTCATCTATGTGAACCCGGAAGGCGTGAACGGGAAGCCCGACCCGGCCATGACGGCCAAGGATGTGCGCGAAACCTTCAAACGCATGGCCATGAACGACGAAGAGACGGCTGCACTCACTGCGGGCGGTCACACGATCGGCAAGGGACACGGCAATGCCGACGCCTCGAAATTGTCGCCGGCACCTGAAGGCGGTTCGATTGAGGCCATGGGTCTCGGCTGGCTCAATCCGAAAGGCAAGGGTTTCGGCCGCGATACGTTGACCGGCGGCCCGGAAGGAGCCTGGACGAGTGATCCGACCAAATGGGACGGCGGCTACTTCGAAATGTTGTTGGACCACGAGTGGGAAACGACGAAGAGCCCGGCTGGCGCCTGGCAGTGGAAGCCGGTCGACATCAAAGAGGAAGACATGCCGGCGGATGTCGAAGATGACTCCATCCGTACCATGCCGATGATGACGGACGCCGACATGGCGATGAAGGTTGACCCGGTCTATCGGAGCTACATGGAGAAGTTCCGGGATGACCATCAATACTTCTCCGACACGTTTGCCCGTGCCTGGTTCAAGCTGACCCACCGCGACATGGGGCCGAAAGCCCGTTACATCGGCCCGTGGGTGCCGGAAGAAGACCTCGTCTGGCAGGACCCGGTTCCGGTCGGCTCCACCAGCTATGATGTCGATGCGGTGAAGAAGCAGATTGCTGACAGTGGCCTGAGCATCAGTGAGATGGTCTCGACCGCCTGGGACAGCGCCCGCACGTATCGCGGGTCTGACATGAGAGGCGGTGCAAACGGTGCACGTATCCGCCTCGCACCGCAGAAAGACTGGGCCGGGAATGAGCCGGCACGTCTGCAGAAAGTGCTCAGCGTTCTTGAGCCAATTGCGAGTGCAAGCGGCGCCAGCGTGGCGGACGTCATTGTCCTGGCGGGCAATGTGGGCGTCGAGCAGGCCGCAAAGGCGGCTGGCTATGATGTGACTGTGCCGTTCTCACCGGGCCGCGGCGACGCAACCGATGAGATGACCGATGCGGAATCCTTCGAGACCATGGAGCCGCTCGTCGATGGCTACCGCAACTGGATCAAGGAAGCCTATGCAGTCAAACCGGAAGAGATCCTGCTGGATCATACCCAGCTGCTCGGTCTCAGCGCACCGGAAATGACGGTCCTTGTCGGTGGCATGCGCGTGATCGGTACGAACCATGGTGGTTCAGCACACGGCGTGTTTACGGATAAAGCGGGCGCACTGACGACCGATTTCTTCGTGAACCTGACCGACATGTCGAACATGTGGAAACCGACGAGCGAGGACGGCATTTACGAGATCCGCGACCGTAAGAGTGGGAAGACCAAGTGGACGGCGACGCGCCTTGATCTGGTCTTCGGTTCAAGCTCGATCCTGCGGGCGTACGCTGAAGTCTATGCCCAGGACGACAACAAGGAGAAGTTCGTGAAGGACTTCGTTGCGGCTTGGACCAAGGTGATGAACGCAGACCGCGTCGAAAGCTAGGACGCATAAATATCTAAGAGCGCGGCGTTTCGGGAAACCGGAACGCCGCTTTCTATTTGACGAGTGATGCCGCCATGCGCCGGAATTCTTCCTGCGTCAGAGTCTCGGCGCGTGCGGTCGGATCAATGCCCAGTTCTTTCAGCCAGTCTTCCGCTTTCAGCCCGTGCCGCTTGGCGAATGGCTTCAGCCCGGCGCGCAACATCTTCCTGCGCTGGCCGAATGCCGCGCCGGCCACCTGTTCCAGCTTGTCGAGGTACGGAAACTGCTCACTTTCCGGGAGTGGCTCGAGGACGGCAACAGCACTATCCACCTTTGGCGGCGGCTTGAAGGCGCCGGGCGGCAAGGTGAAGGCGATATGCGGCCGGGTCACCGCATGGGCGAGGACTGCCAGACGGCCGTAATGCTCAGTTCCCGGAGCGGCGCAAATGCGTTGGGCGACTTCTTTCTGGAACATCAGGGCCATCTCGCCGCGCCATGCACCGGCTTTCAGCCAATCGATCAGCAGGACTGTGCCGACATTATAGGGGAGATTGGCGATGATCTTGGCAGGCGTCTCCGCATCGGACTCCGCCAGAACGGTCTCCCAATTTACCTTCCTGGCATCTTTCCCGATGACGATCAGCCGGCCTTCGCGGGCTTCCGGCCAGTCCTGCAGGGCGGCGGCAAAACGCGGATCGGTCTCGACGGCGATCAGCTTCGCTGCGCCTTCCTTGAGGATGGCGCGCGTCAGGCCACCGGGGCCGGGGCCAACTTCGATAACGGTACGTCCTTCAAGTGGGCCAGCAGCTGTTGCTGCCCGGTGAAGGATGCTCGGATCGAACAGGAAGTGCTGGCCCAGCGCCTTGCGTGCCGGGGCTTGTGTCAGCTCGGGATCGTTCTGATCGTTCATTGGCTTTGCCTGTTCCTGGAGACCATGGCGGCTGACCGGATGGCCGCGATCAGACTGTCCGGCCGGGGATTGCCTGCTGCGGCGGCGTCATAGCCTGTACCATGGTCGGGGCTGGTGCGAACGATCGTAAGGCCGAGCGTCATGTTCACGCCGCCCCAGATGTCCAGTGTCTTGACCGGGATCAAGCCCTGATCGTGCGTCATGGCGATCACGGCGTCATAGGCGCCTGACAGGGCTTCTGCGAAAACGGTGTCAGCCGACCGGGCATCTGACATATTGATATTCCGGGAGCGGAGCGTTTCTGCGGCCGGATTGATGATTTCGATCTCTTCCCGTCCGAGAGCGCCACCTTCGCCAGCGTGAGGGTTGAGGCCCGTAAATGCGATACGGGGGGAAGCGATTCCGAAATCGGTTTTCAACGCAGCGTGCACAATTGTGCCGAGTTCCACCAGGCTTTCCTGTGTCAGGCTGTCCGGCACACTGGCGAGGGATTGATGAATGGTCGCCAGAGCGACCCTGAGGCCGCCGCCCGTAAGCATCATGACTGGTCGCAGAGCGGCGCCGCCGTCCGGTCGGCACAGTTCCGCGACGAACTCGGTATGCCCTGGATGACGGAATCCGGCCCCGTACAGCAAGGCTTTGTTGATCGGGTTGGTCACGAGCCCTGCTGCCTTGCCCGCCCGGACATGTGCGACACCGGTCTCGATTGCGGAGATGATGGCCGGCGCCGTTGCAGGGTCCGGTTTGCCGGGGGTTACCGCAGGCAAGGCCCCGACCGGAAGTACGGGAAGCGCCGATCCGAATGCAGCGACTGCATCTTCAGGTGATGAAATTTCCTGTACCGGGCAGCGCTGTTGGTACAGTTCCGGCGCGCCGATCACATAGAACGCCAATGAGCTGTCGGCCTTCAGAGCCTCCCATGCCGCCGCCGTGATGGCGGGCCCCACACCAGCAGGGTCGCCCATGGACAGGACTAGGGGGGAAAGAGGCATCGGGTCGCTCACGCGCGGGATGTCGCGCCAAACGGGCTCGCGCGCAAGCCTTAGCGGTAGATAATCGTCGCGTCGCGGCGCAGGTTCCGCAGCTCACGCTCGGAAATCATGTTCAGTTCCCGGCCCTTGAGGGTGTTTTTCAGATCATCACGCGATGGGAGCGCTTCAGCGCCTTCTTCGCGCCGGCAGACATACATGGTGCCAAGCCCGCCGCTCACGGCGAAGATATCGGTCGGCTTGCCGATTTCGGCGTCCTCGACCATGGCTTTGCCCTCCGGTCCCAGCTCATCGATGTTGATGTCATCCAGTGGCTGGGCGCGCAGTCCTTGTGTTGTGTTGGCGACGGTTTGCACGTCTTCGCAGGAATTGATGCGGTCCATGGCTGCTTTCAGATTTTCGTCTGTTGCATCCCGGGTAACCAGGCGGACGAGGTCGACCTTGGTTGTGGCTTCCGCCGGCTCCCGCTTGTTCTGGATGAAGAGGATGTAGACCCCATTATCGACAACGATCGGATCCAGCATGCCGGGGCCACTCGCGGCTTCGATTGCGGGAGCGAGTTCTGGAGACATGTCTGAGAGGGATACCCAGCCCATGTCGCCGCCTGTCGCCGCTGTTGGCGCAGATGAGAGCCGCTGGGCGGCAACGCGGAAATCAGCGCCAGCTTTCAATTGTTCAAGGATCGATCGGGCTGCTTCTTGCGCCTGGGCGCGAGTCTCTTCGTCCGGCGCGAACAGGAAGATCTCCGAAATGCGGTACTGGGTCTTTTTCGCGGCCGTGCGAATCTGCTCGATTTCATCGTCGACCTGATTGTCGGAAATCCGGATACGAGAGCCGTACAGGCCGCTCATCACCCGGTTCCAGGCGATTTCGGCTCGCATTTGCTCTTCGAGGCTGGACGGGTCGATCCCGGCCGCAAGCAACTGCGATTTCAGGTCCGAGCCCGTGATGCCTGACTGAGCTGCCATACCTTCGACTGCGCCGTCGATTTCTTCCTTGGCGATCTCCAGATCGAATTCAGCCGCTTTATCCAGCTGCAGATGCTCGTCAATCAGCTGCTCAAGGGCCTGTCCGGTAATCTGCTGAACCTGTTCCTGCGAAGGCTGCTGCCCGCCCAGGCTGAGCAGCAGCATACGGGCCCGGTCACGAACATCGGTAAACGAGATCGGTTGATCGTTCACGACAGCAGCAACGCCTTCCAGCGTCAGGCTGCCATCGTCGGGGGCGGCGTCCTGCGCACTCGCAATTCCGGCGAAGGGGAGGGCCAGAAATACAGCGGCGGCGACGAGTTTGCGAACCATCAGAGGTCTCCAATTCGTGCCTGCGAACCAGCAGGCAGGTATTCAACTTGACCATACAATTCCTGTTGTATGGCGCAACGCGGGCCCGCAGTCCGTCCTGATAACTTACGGATATTCAGCGTTCGCGGCGATTTCAGGGCGATTGGAGCGAATCAATCAAATTCGCTCGATCCGAACTGTCCGAGTGTTTTGAGCGAGAATCGGATCTGGATGTTCTCAGACGGCCCCTGTGTACGATCCTGCAGTTCGGTCCGGCTGTAGATCAGTTCGAGACGCGAACACTCGTCTTCATAGGCAATCCCGAAGTCTCGCCGGACGTTGAGGTTGTCGGAAATGTCCCGCAGCTGGCCGAACAGGATGGAATAGCGATCCGTCACGCGGAACTCACCGCTGAGGAAGATGCCTTCATCTTCTCCGCCACCGGAGTTCAGCCGCTCGCTGATCTTGTAATACTGGCCTGTCGCGCGCCAGCGCTTCGACTGCGTCGTCAGGCGGGTATCGATGCGGTTCAGCTGCATCCCGTCATCGTCCAGGCGAACCCGCGTATCGATCCGCAAGGCGCGGCCGAAGTCGGCGGTGGCGGCCGCCATCCAGTCCGATGTTGTGCCGTCCAGGTTGGAGACGGTGTCGAATGCCGTGTCGGACCGGGAACGCCAGCGGCGTCCGAACGTCGCTGAAAGCTCAGGCCCGTCCTTCCACACGGCTCTCGCAGTCAAGCCGGCGGATACTTTTCCATCCCCTTCATAAAGGTCGTAACCGGCGACACCGTTGGCCTCGAACAGCACGTTTTCGTCCATCTCGAAGAGCAATGCGTCTTCATTCGGGATGACCGGGTCGTTGGAATTCGAAGTGCCCCACGCTGCCATGACTTCCGGTTCAAGCATGATATCGACCGATTTACCTGGACGGATCATGGGATAGGCGATGCGCGTTCCGGCATTACCAACAAGGCGGGACGTGTTGTCGTCACCTGCGGTATTCTTGTCGAGTTGATAGTAGTCACCGCGCAATTCGGCGAACGGTTCGAATGTGAAGCCACCTGGCAGGATCTTGTAGGCGGTCCACTCGGTTCCGACACTCACACGCTGGCTGTCTGAGCCCACATCGCGGCGCAACAAAGCCGTTGAGGCGTTCACGCTGGCGAAGCCGTAATCACCCAGATCCCAGTACTTCTCGCTGAACAATAAGGGTGCGACTGTTGGAAGGCTGCCATCCGCGTCGCCCGCCCGCAGGCCCTGAATCGATAGCAGAGCGACGTCGGTGTAGTAGGTATCACCTTGTCCTACGGCGTAGAGCTGGGACAACAGGCGCCGCGGCTGGCTCAGATAAATACCGCGCTCGTCGCCTTGTCCGTCGAGGTCGTAGCGGCGATCGTACAGATCGTCGGTCTGGGTCTCGACTCCAAACCCCCATTGCCAATGGTTCGACAGCGCAAACCGTCCGCTGCCATACAGGTGGCCGCGCCATTTTTCTTCACCGAATTTTTCGCCGTCGCTGTCGAAATCCTGCTCGCGCGTCAGGCTGGTATTGAGGTTGATGGCCCCCGAATAGAACCGTTTCCGGTAATCGAGCTCCAGCATCGGATTGACGTTTTCCGAGATCATTGGCGCGATCGTCAAATCGGAAGAATCTGACATCGCCCAATAATAGGGTTGCTGGTAGAACGCGCCGAGCTTGGAAGAAAAGCCAGCCGACGGGATCATGAAACCTGACCGGCGCTCGGACGTCGGGTCCGGGTGGGCCAGGTAAGGGAAATAGAAGACCGGAATGCCCATGACTTCCAACACGGCATCCCGATAGGAAATCATCTGGGATTCCTGATCCAGAACGGCACGGCGGGCGCGCAGCGACCAGGTCGGCTTCTGGCCTTTGGCTTCGCAGATCGGGCAGGCGGTATAGATGACCTGATCCATTGCGTTGATGCCATCGGGCTGACGGATGGCTGAATTCGCAACGATGGTTGACCCATCTGTCAGCCGTGCGGAGTAACCGATCGCGTATCCGTCAGACAGGTTGGAGCCGACTTCGACTTCGTCAGAGAATTGCTGGGTCCCGTCCTGATCGATAATCACGACATTGCCGGTGGCGCGCACGCGTTCTGTTGTCCGATTGTAGATCAGACGATCGGCGCGCAGAATTCGTCCTTCGTACAAGGCTTCGACGTTGCCTTCGGCAACGATCGAATTCTCGTCCTGCAACTCGTAAACATAGTCCGCTTCAAGAACCACCTGTTGGGAGGTGGCTGCCGTATCGGAGGCAGTGGCAGTTTCCTGCGCCATCGCCCCAAAGGACGGTACGGCGGCCAGCGCCAGGGCTGCAGCGTAGTGATACCAATTGGCCAAATCGGGCTACCTCGGTTTTGCCCCCGGCAGCGCCGGCTGCGGAATACGGAATTCTGTCTCGGTTTCTGAGGCTTAGAGGCTGTCCCCGGCATCGTCCAGCCACCGAGCGCGCATGAGCGCTTTTTCGGCCTGCCTCCGGTGCAGCATGGCCACAGCTGAGCCCTCCGTTCAAAAAGCTTTTGCGGCCAGTCCCCCCGGCAGGGTCTGGGCTTCGCCGGAAAGTTCCAGTTCCAGCAGGACGGCGGCGCAGCGCGCGGCCGACAGACTGCTCGCGCGGGCGATTTCATCGATTGGCATGGGGTGTGGCGAGAGAGCTTCGGTCACCCGTTGCAGTTCCGATTCGCTCGGCACGCCCGCCTCCGGGTCGTACTCGAATGGACGTGGAGGAGGGGCTGAGACACTGCGCCGGTCCAGTGTGGCGAGAATATCCAGGACGTCATCGGCGTGGCGAACGAGCGTTGCCCCCTGATGTAGCAGGCTGTTTGTTCCGGCAGCACGCGGATCGAGTGGCGAGCCTGGCACTGCCATCACCTCGCGGCCTTGTTCGCCGGCGACCCGCGCCGAAATCAGTGACCCGGAGCGTTCGGCTGCTTCCACAACGACAACTCCCATCGACATGCCCGTGATGATGCGGTTGCGACGGGGAAAGTCTTGCGCCTTGGCCCGGTACCCGAATGGGCTTTCCGAAACGATGAGACCGGAGCTGGCAATTTCGGCGTAAAGCCGTTTGTGTTGGGGAGGATAGACATGATCAATCGCGCCCCCCAGCACGGCAACAGTCCCTGACTCCAGGCTGGCGGCATGGGCTTCGCCATCAATACCGAGCGCGAGGCCGGAGACGATGGAAAATCCGTTCCGACCAAGTTCGGCGACCATGTCCCGCGCAATTTTCCGGCCCGCGGCCGATGCATTCCGGGCGCCCACGATGGCAACGGTGGGGCGGGCGGCCAGGCTGGCGTCGCCGAGCAAGGTCAGGACAGGCGGTGGTGGTTCGAGGTCTCTCAGGAGAGGCGGGTAATCCGGCTCGGAGCTCAGGACGATACGGGCGCCGTAGCGGTGCGCCGCTTTCAGCTCCTGCTCGACCTCCTCGGGCGGTGGCGGTTGCAGCGGGCGAGCCCTGCGCGATCGGTTCGACAATTCCGGCAGAGCGTCCAGCGCGGCCCCGGCTGAGCCGAACCGGCGGATCAATGGAAAGAAACTGACGGGACCAATGCCGTGGGTCCTGGCCAGACGGATCCAGTTCAGACGCTCGCCGTCAGATATCATGCGTCAGGTTTCGCTTTGGAGCTTCCGAAGCGGGGCTCGGTCCCTTTGAGAAGGCGGCCAAGATTGGTGCGATGGGTCCAGAAGACAAAAGCCGACAATGCAGCCAGTCCGCAAAGTACAAACCAGTTGTGAGGCTGGTGCTGAAGTTCCTCTATCAACCATGCCCCCGGTGCGACGAGCACCGCAGCCGTCAGCGCAGCGAGAGAGGAAATGCGAGTGATCGCGAAAATGGCAAACCAGACGGGCGCAGCAACGTAGAAGGCCGGCAGTGAGACAAACGGCAACAGGCCAGCGAACGTCGCAACGCCTTTGCCGCCCTTGAAACCCAGCCAGACCGGATAGCAATGGCCCACGAAAGCTGCCGCACCGGCGATCAGTCCTATTTCCGGACCGCCCAGCATGCCGAATCCCAGAGCGACCAGGCCCGCCTTGAGGCTGTCGAGCAGCAGGGTCGCCAGTGCCAGATCCTTCCGGCCAGTCCTCAGTACATTTGTCGCGCCGATATTGCCGGAGCCGATCTGGCGGATATCGCCGAGACCTGCGGCGCGAGTTATCAAAAGGCCAAACGGGATGGAGCCGGCCAGGTAGCCGATCAACGCAGCAAGCGGATAAACGATGTATGCGGCCATGCGCAGCTCCAGAAACACGTTTAAGTGGTAGGCAGGGATCGGCGCTCGGGCAAGCCTTCTCAGGCGACGCTTTCGTGAGCGAAGACTTCCTCTCCGGCGACGAACGTCCGCAATACGCGCCCTTGCAGGCGCCGGCCATCGAACGGGGAGTTCGTTGAACGGGAGCGCAGATGCTCCCGCTCGCACAGCCAAGGTTTGCCAGGATCGAACAGGATCATGTCGGCGGGCGCATTCGGCGCCAACCGGCCCTGCGCAAGTCCCAGCATGTCTGCAGGACGGCACGTGATTGGTGCGAGGGCTTCCAGCAGGGTCAGCGGACCGTCATGGACCAGGCTGAGCATGGCTGGCAGCACGGTTTCCAGTCCAGCCGCGCCAAATGCCGCTTCGCCGAAGGGGAGACGCTTTTCTTCCGGTGGTTGAGGGTCGTGCGCCGACACGACCGCATCGATCTCACCTCGTTTCAGGGCATCGATCAGGCCAAGCCGCGTCTCTTCATCCCGGAACGGCGGATTGACCTTGCAGTAAGTGAGATAGTCGCCGACATCGCGCTCGTTGAAGAAGAAGCTGTGTGCCGCGGCCGTCGTGAAGACCTTCGCGCCGCGCTCGCGTGCCGCCTGGGCGAACGCAATGGTGCGCGGTGTTGAAACCTGATCCAGGATGAGCGTGCAGCCTGTCGCTTCGGCTAGCGCCGTATCACGCATGGCGCCGATCCATTCGGCTTCGACCGGCATCCCGGGCAGGCCCATGCGTCCGGCCAGTTCACCGGCATTCATGACACCGGAACCCGCGAGGGTCCGTTCGTCCGGCCGGGACATTATGATTGCGCCGAGGCTGGCCGCGTACGCCATCGCCCGCTTCAGGATCGAGGCATTGGCGACTGGCAGGTCTCCATTCGTGAAAACAACCGCGCCGGAATTGGCCATGAGGCCGATTTCGGCCATTGCTTCGCCATTCAGGCCGGTCGTGAGGGCACCTGCGGGATAGATGCGGGCGGCTGCGCTGGTTTTTGCC
>QGCX01000265.1_pt1 | contig 11179 bp, 10 predicted proteins | sample 4708031 | NCBI WGS metagenome assembly QGCX01 (sample SAMN08941163, study PRJNA450518) | Sediment metagenome, whole genome shotgun sequencing project. | reverse complement strand
ACTTTCATTTTTAACAATGAATCAAAAACTGGATATGTAAAAGAATGTATATTTAGATTATGATATAGTTAGCGTTTTTTAGTCTTTTGACTTACAAACAAAAGTGGAGTGAAATGTTTTTGATTTTGCACTTATCGATTGGAATATGAAATCTGGTTTGGCCATAGGACTGATAACTTACATTATCCTATTACAAAGGCACCATAGCTTCCATGATGGGTCAAACTGACATTGAGCCGGTCTTTTCCATTGGTCAAAATGGGAACACCCATTTCATTCTTTTTTAACTGATATGATCCAGAAACAAAATGAAGCAGCCTTCGTTTTAGTTCTTCACTTTGGTCTTGTTGATCTATGTTCTTAAATCTTACCACTTTGGAACTCCATTTTTGTGTATGCAGTCTTGCTTCGGAGATGATATAATTTGAGGTCTCCCTGGTTTCTACAAAACACCGGAAATCGCTGAATTTTACAATTGCTGAAGAATTTTCAATAGCACATTCAAATGCCTTGGGATTATAAAAACGAGCAGGGTTTAGTTGTGTGTATAGTTTGTAAGATGCCTCCTTTATGCTCCATAATCGCCAGACCATTTGAAATGGATTTACGGCATCTTGGATACACCCTTGTTCCGATTCCGAAAAAAGTTTGTTTAAGAACCGTGGCCGTTGCCAATTTGAAGCATGTCTCGCTTCGGTAAGATCAACAATGTCATTACCGACCATTAATTTTTAAATTTGGAAGTGACGATGTTCATGGCGGATTTCACATCCAGCATTTGCTCCATATCCTCATTCTCCAATCGGATATCAAATTCGTCCTCAATATCTAAAATAATGTCCACAAGATTTGCAGAGTTTATTTGTAGATCCTTCACAAAATCTGTGTCTTCGGATAAATTTTTGAAAGCTTCCTCATCTTGAACATAAGGTTCAATTATAGGTTTTAATTTGGCGATCAATTGTTCTTTCTTCATTTTTTTTAAAATGTAAGTTACGGTATAAATCGCTTAAATAAAACACAGGCATTTACATCTCCAAAACCAAAACTTGCTTTCGCTACTACATCAACATTGTAATTTAGGGATTGGGTCGGGACTTTGGAAATGGATATCAATTCCTTGATGTCTTCGTGTAGGTCCTCACAGTTTATGTTCGGTGCCACAAATTGCTCTTTAAGTTGAATAACACTGGCAACACACTCTATAGATCCCGCTGCCGCCAAACAATGACCGACCAATGATTTTGTAGAATTTATAGGGGGAAAATCCTTATGTTTTCTTCCCAATGCCTTGGTCCAATTTTCAATTTCCAAAGCATCTTTGGAAGTGGCCGTAAGGTGCCCATTTATGGCATCTATTTCATCGGGGCTCACCGATGAATTCTTTAGGGCATTCGTTATGCATCGTTGTACAGCTTCCGGATTTGGTGCAGTTAAGGTACCTCCCTGACGTTGGCCGCCGGAATTGATTTCACCGCCCAAAACCTCGGCATAGATGGTTGCACCGCGTTCCAAAGCAGATTCCAAAGATTCCAAAACCATGGCTCCCGCACCACTCCCGGGCACAAAACCGGATGCCCTGGCACTCATGGGCCTAGAGCCTTTTTCTGGTTCGTCGTTGTGTTTGTAGGTCATAACGCGCATGGCGTCAAAGCCTCCCCAAACGTAGGGCCCGTGATCGCTACAACTGCCTACGAGCATACGTTTTGCCTTTCCGTGGGCAATACGGTCGTATCCCATTAAAACGGCTTCAGTGCCTGTTGTGCAGGCCGATGAATTTGTAGTGACCTGATTGCCTAGCCCAAGCATACCGCTTAAATAGGCACTTATGCCACTGGACATGGTCTGTAAAACAACCGTGCTGCCCAACCGCCTTACATCTCCGTCATCGAGCTTGTAAATGGCTTCCCTAAATTTTTCGACCCCTGATGTTCCCGTTCCAAAAATGAGGCCTGAGTCGTAATCCAGCTCGCTCTCTGGATTCATATCAAATCCGGCATCTTTCCACGCATCAATACCAGCAATACAACCATATAATATACCGGAACTATTAAAGCCTCTTAATTGCAATTGCGTAAAATAGTTGGATTGCAATTCATCCGTTATGGTTGGCGTACCACCTATTTGGCAAGAAAAGTTGAGTTCTTTTAATTGCGGATGGAAAGAGATACCAGAAGCCCCATTTTTCAAAGCTTCCGTGAATTGTGCAATGCCCACACCGTTTGGTGCAACTACTCCCATTCCTGTGATGACTACCCTGTTCTTCATTTTTGAAAATTGATTCGGATTAGACAAGCTCAGTGGAACTTTTAGTCGAGCAATTGCCTATAATTTAGGCCTCAAGCTACGATTTAAAAATGTCTTGATTTCGAAATTGATACTATTTACCAAAATCCAAATCAATAAAAAATGTTTCCTCGATTGGTTTTTAAGGTATGGTCAGGGTCGTGGAAATCAATGTCCCGTTTTTTCCCATGCCTTCGATGAACAGTGTTATCCCTTGGGCATCGGTTTTTGGAACTTTAAATGTCTTGGATTCGTTGCCCCTCAAAGACATGCTCGAAACCCAATGGACCACTCCAAAATTCTGGAATGTATTTCCAGAGGTCCCATATTTTGGGGAATAATAGCTTTTTACAGACTCAAACCCCAGTGGAGTATTGTAAACAAGTATTCTATCCTTGGGGGTTTTGGCAGCGCTAGTGTCCTCCAGCTGATCACTTTCCTTTGTGTATATTCTGATTACACCTCCTGCAGCACCACTTTCCCCATCGCCTGATCTACTGATATAATAGCTGTCCAAACGTGACAAGGGGTAATCATACAGTAATCTGTCCAAATCCATAAGCCGCACGTCATCTATATAAATTACTGGATATTTTCTGTTTCGGAGTGATTTTATCTGTACCCTATCGAACTTAGGTTCGTAACTTATAATAACTGAAAAACCATTATTCCGCAGCAAATCCAGCACACCGGGATACATTTTTGCGGTTTTATCGGTAACTTTTGTAAGCTTATTTTCGAACACAAAGGGCGTGGTAAACCTTCTTTTATTTTTTTCGGCAGAAACGGTTACTTCGTCCAGTTCAACTGGTTCATCATCCTGAAATAAATTGATGGGTTGTGATGCCCCTACATTGTTATCCGCCCAATTGTTAGGTCTTACTTCGCCCGGTATATTCGCTAGCCTGTCCGTAACCATATTGCTTCTAGCGGAGAGATACATCTTTGGTTTTTTTATACTGCCCCTATCGTCCAATATTGAAAGCCTAATAGCCTGCCCCTTTGTCGGGAATAGTCCTTTGATGCTGAATTCAGTTGAATCGGGATGAAGAGCAATCGCTGACCCTTGAAAATCGTCAAATGGATACACCATAAGCTTATCCCCACTTTTTATATCGGACTGTATTTTTCCGAAAAGTTCGATACCCCTCTCAAAAGGAAATTCAATTTGAATCGGCCCACCATACAATTCCTCCCAATCATATTTGCTCCATCCTTGGGTCAGTAGCAATACATCAAGTTCCTTTATTTTACTTTTAGTCACTTCCTTAAAGTAATAGGAAGGATTTTCTATGTGACCTTTGAGATACGGACTAAGGAGAAATGTACTAAGTATGTTTTGATCATGATCGTAGGCCATGGTTGCCTTGGGAAGTACCGATATACTGAGTTGTATATGCTTGCTTTTATCAAATTTACCTTTCAAGGTGATTGCTATCGAATCCTTTAGAATTTCAGCATCACTGATTTCAATGGTTCCTGAACTTACGGTTTTGTGGTTGAAGTAAAGTCGTTCGAGTATAGGCCTCCCATGCTGATCGAGCAACGTCAATACGTTCATTCCTTTGAATAGGCTTTCCTTATCAATTGTTACCAGACTGTAATCTTCACCTTTGGCAAATTGGATATCGAGCTTTTTTACAAGTCCGTCCTTTGATACCCATAGGATTAAATCCTCTTGAGCTTTTTCAAGTTTGGTTGTACTGCCCCGTCCAAAGGTCAATTGGAGGTTGGTTGAGTCCCTATCAACCAAATTAACATTGTAGCCTTCATCTGTGCTTAAAGGTAAAGGGAAGGTTTTTACGCTTCCGTTTTCAAAAGTTATTTCCGCAGAATACGTTAAACCATTTTTCGGTTCCAAAACAAAACTGGTCATACCTGAAGCAGTAGGTTCGATTATGTTCACCAACTTATTCTCTGAGTCTTTGACAATGCCCTTAATGAATTTTGCTCCGTAACCATCAATGTCTACGCATTTGACACCAATATTGTTTTTAATGCCCGCAATCAGCCTGCCCCCCTCTGGCAAAAACTGTAGATCGTAATCACTTTTTCCAGAAATCCGAGGGGAAATGGATTCTCCCTGTTGATATATTTTTATGTTCTGGACATAGGCACCGTCATCCTTAAAGTTTCGCATCCAATTGGTACTTGCCTTTATGTAATAATTTCCTGAATTCAACGTAGAATCTAACTCAATGTGTCCATCGGCATACCCTTTTGACGCTCTGAAGATTTTCTTTGTCAACTGCCTGCCAATACTATCATAGAGTCCAACATATAGATTGGTAGTTTCTTCGAATGGAAGCTTTTCCCGCTTATTGTATATATAGGCTTTGAACCAAATTTCCTCTCCCGTTACATATGTGCTCTTATTCAAGTGTAAAAAGAGGGTTTCTCTTTGTAAGTCGAAATATTCTTGAAAAGCTTTGGTGGCCTTTTTTTCTGCTGGACTTACTTGTCCATAGCACTTTAAGCAAAAAAATGAAGTTGAAATCAAGAATATCGCTAGCCGAATTCGTGATGTATCAATACTAAAAAGTAGCAAGCGCACTGATTTTTTTTAGGTTAATTACTTTGTTTAAAAATGTTTTTTTGAACATTTTATAAATGTAGGAATTTTCTATTAATTCGGTTGCTTGGGAATTACCTGCTGCGCTAAATTTTCAACATTCCCGAAATCATCCCTCTTGCCACAAGCTCCTCCTTTTCGTTGAGCATTTTTACCTTACATTTCAATTTATTAAATCGAAATACCTCCTTTTCGGAATGCACAATGACTTTTTGGCCGGGCAAAACCGGCAAGTAAAAATCCATTTGATGGGAGGTCAAAGCTATTTGTGGTTTTTGGGACTTCGTTAATTCGTCTTTCACCAGATAAACCCCTAAACAGACCAAGCCTATTTGTGCCATACATTCCGTAAGTATGACTCCTGGAGTAACCGGGTTATCCTTAAAATGGCCTTGATAGAAAAACTCATCGCTTTTAAATGTATAGTGCCCTATAATCTTGTTTTCAGTAACTGAATCAATATCATCAACGAACAAAAATGGTCTTTGATAAGGTAATAGCGCTATGATTTCCGATGCCTTCATTTTAAACCAAATGTTCTCCCCCATCCACCGGAATCACAGTTCCCGTTATCCATGAGGCTTCGTCCTTTGTTAACAAATAAACCACGTTGGCCACGTCCTCTGGAGTGGTCAATCGTTTATTTGGATTTCGTTTTAATGTGTGTTTTATAATTTGTTCGCTACCGGGAATCATGCGCAATGATGCGGTATCCGTTACCCCAGCTTGAATGCAATTGGCCTTGATTCCATATGGTGCAAATTCCAATGCCATGTTTCTGCTAATGGCCTCTAGCGTTACCTTGGCTGCCGAAACGGCGGCATAACTCTGCCATGCTTTGGAATTGCCTTCGCTGGTAAAACTTAGTATTCGTGCATCTTCTGCAAACAGTTTTGCTTCAAAAATTGATTTGGTCCAGTCGTACAAACTAATCCCCATGGCCTGTATGGTCAATATGAAATCATCGTGCTTTAGTTCAGTTTTTCCGTCTGAAACCATAGGTTTGAGATTGCCTTTCGCAACGCTGTGTACCAATGTTCGTATTTTTTGATGAGTCCCTAAAATTAATTTTAACTCTTGTATTATGGCCTCTCTTTTCTGATGTTTGAATGCATCGCTGTTAAAAGCCTTGAATTGTACACCTTCTTGCGCTATCGTTTTAAATTCCTTGGATATAGCTTCTTCTTGCATTCTAGGATTGCGATGTACAATACAAATGTTCATGCCATGTTTGGCCAATTTTTTTGCTGTTGCCAAACCTAGACCACTGCTGCCACCAAGTACCAAGGCCCAATAATTTTTATCTTCAAATTCTTTCATATTACCACTCCAATAATATTCTCTGAGCAGAAAAACCAGGACCAAAACTGAGCATAATGCCTTTATCCCCTTTTGGTAATTTCCGGTCCATAAATCGTTCTAAAACATAAAGTACTGTGGCACTGCTCATATTGCCGTATAGCCTCAAGACCTCTTTTGTATCGTTTATATTTTTACCAAGAGCACCAAATAGATTCTCAACCGTTTGGACAATTTTCTTGCCTCCTGGATGAAACACTAAATGATCAACATCTTCAATGGTGAGACCATTTTTTTCTAAAAAAGGATGGATAATATCAGGAAAGTGATCAGCAATGGTCTGCGGAACAGATTGGTCCAAAACCATTTGCAGTCCCGTATTCCTTAATTTAAATCCCATCATATGCTCTGCATCATAGAAATGATACATGGCTTCGTCCTTAATTTCCGGACCAGTTTCATCTTCGTAAGATGATAGGATGACACTGGCGCAACCATCCCCGAAAATCGCAGCACTCACTATATTGACCATCGAGTAATCATCGAGCTGAAACGTTGCTGTCGGTGATTCTACAGCGATAACAACTGCGCGTTTATTAGGGTTTGCCTTTAAAAAATTCTTTGCATATAATATTCCCGAAACTCCTGCTGCACATCCCATCTCGGTTACTGGCAACCGAACAATATCCCGTTTTAACTTTAGACTGTTGATCAAATAAGCATCCAAAGAAGGTATCATGATACCGGTACAACTCACCGTGATGATGTAGTCCAAATCCGTTGGTTCCAAATTGGCTTTATCCAAAGCTTTCAACAAGCTTTTTTCTGCCAGTTTTATGGATTCTTTGGCGTAGATGTCATTTTTTTCTTCGAAAGAGGTTTTTAAAAACACCTCTTCGGGGCTCATTATGGAATAGCGTTTGTCAACAGCCGCATTCTCGAAAATCTTGAGGACTTTACGCTTAAAACGTTCTTCTTGCCCATCGAGCCAAAGCGCTACGTAGGGTAAAATGTCTTTGGTCTCTCTGGTATATTTTGGAAGTTGCTTTGCAACTGATGTTATCCGTACTGCCATATTAATTTCCTGCGTAGGCAGGAATCTTTTTTATTTCCTATTTCGAGACGCTTCGACAAGCTCAGCGTGACATTTTTTTCTAAATCAAATCCTTATTAGCCATTGGTAGCGGAATGCCCATTTCCAATTAATTTGTGATTTAAGGTTGAGTTGTTTGGAAACGCCGTCCAATTCTTTTCGCTTAAATGCCCTTAATATAGAGGTCAATCCATCTTGAACTATCATATGATTGGAAATGACCAGTCCCAACAATCTAAACAATCCATAAGCCATCCTGCTACGGTGTAAATCATTAATGACCATGCCCAGCTTTGCTTTTGAAACTATGGTCGTTAAAAGAGTATGAATTTCATCTTGATTCAAATGATGTAAAAACAAAGTTGAAAGTACAATATCGTATTCTAGATTTTGAAATTCTTGGGAAAAGACATCCAGCCTTTTAAATGTCAATTCATCATAATTTTCGGATAGCTCTACGGCATAGTCAATAGCATCTTGGTTCGCATCGATGCCGATAAGGTTAAAGGAATAGTTTTTTTTTCTTCCAAAATCCGCAATCAACCTTAAGATATCTCCATGGCCACAACCTAAATCCACAATGGTATACGCTTTATCCTTGGGTTGATTTTTTAGCAATTGGCGCAGGCCATCCAAGGTCACGTGATTTCCACCAAGCCACTTGTTTATTTTACCTAGTTTATCCAAGGTGTCCCTAAGTAATTCGCCCTTCATGGAAAAATCATCCATTAGTTCCATAGCATTACTTCTATATGTGGTGTTTACAAATAAACTCATTAAATTTTCATGGGTTTACCGTGGGTCATTCTAATGATTAATGGAATTAAAAAAGGAATCTTCCTTAAAACTACCAGTAATTTTGGTGCCAACCAATCTTGCCGGAATAAATAGGCAATGCCATGGCCTACCTTTAATCTAAGGCTGAAGGTTTTGTTCCAAGCTTTGGCATACTTTCGCTCCAATTCCGCTCGTGTATGTATTTTGTTTTGAAGATAGTCAATAATAAGTCCTGATGCTAATTGGGCACTTCTTATGGCCATAGCCATTCCGTTTCCGCATAAGGGATGAATCATTCCTGCCGAATCACCGCTCATGATCATATGGTTTTCAACTGGATTTTTGGTCGCAAACGAAATTTGACTGATGGTCAGTGGTTTATCAAACTCAGCATTGGATTTTTTAAACAACTCCCTTAAAGCAGAATTTTTGAAAAGCACCTCATTTTGAAAGGCATCAATGTCCTTATAGCGTTTAAATGCATTATAATTGGTGATGTAACATAAATTAATGTGGTTGTTCTCAACCTTGGACGCACCGCAATATCCCCCTTTAAAATTGTGAAGAGCGACCTTGTTTTGAGGAAAATCACCTGACATATGTACTTTTACACCTAGGTAAGGAGACTTTTTGGTGATAAACGAACGCTGCAACGTAGTGTCCAAATTAGATCGTTTCCCAAAGGCACCCATAGTGATTTTTGAAGTAAAGCTTTGACCTGATTTGGTTTGAACGTGAAAAACATCTTGCTTAAATGATACATCAACAACAGTATCCTTAATTATTGAAACACCATTGCTTAATGCCAACTTATAGAGTTGAAAGTCCATTTCGTAGCGGCTAATCCCGAATCCGCCCAGCGGTAATTTGGCCTTAATGGTTTTGTTGTTGTGTGTAGTAAGTTCAAAATTGGAGATTCGCTTTGCTCCAAATTCAAAAGGATCAAATCCCAAGTAATTCAAATAAGGTAAAACTTCGTTTGAGACATATTCACCACAGACCTTGTGTTTGGGAAAGCTGTTTTTTTCAATGAGGAGCACGCAGAAATGGTTTTGAGCCAAATCAATGGCACTGGTCAAACCGGCCAAACCACCGCCGATAATTATCACATCAAATTGTTGGCTCGTCATTTATGAATATTGATCATGAACTACTCCACTAGTGAATATGAAGTATTTATGGTTCTTGAGGTTTAGATACTCTTTTTATAAAAGATGCTTGTCTCTGATATCTATTCCTGTTGCAATTAAAGTTACTGTTAATTTTGCAAGAAATGGATTTGGGCCAAAAGTTTGAATCTAGTTCTTTTTTGCAATACATCAATTTGGAAGGAATATGCTTGCATAATATTATGGATTCATTTTTTGAGATAAGGCAGAATACTCTTTTCAAAAATCAATTCGGGTTGTTGTGTTTTTCCGTTTCTGTAGTTTCCGGATGTTATTACCGCCACCGTTTTTAACTCAGGAATCACAAAAATGTATTGCCCGCCAGCTCCTCTGGCCTCAATGGAATTTATGGGTTTACCATTGACTTGATAGGTATGGTGCCACCACAAATAACCATATCCATTTTTATCTGGCACATTTTCTAAATGGCGATATTCCTTAAACGAGTTGGCAACCCATTTTTTGGAAACAATACGTCTTCCTTTCCATTTTCCCTTGGCAAGATACAGTTCGCCAAATTTCAACATGTCTTTTGGTGTCAAATACATTCCGCCGCCAAAATAGGGGGTGCCCTGCAAATCTGTTTGTATGATGTAATTTGAGATGTCAAGTTTTTGAAAAAGATGTTGGTCCATAAAAAGTTCCAAGGGGCCAGAAACAACAGAATCCATCGCAATGCCAAGTAAAAATGGATTCGCCGAACCATAATTGGCCTCTGTATTTGGGGTGTTCATCATAGGGGCTTCTAACACTGTTTTCACCCAATCACCGGTCGGCTGATAATGGTTCTCAGATGCCAATGAGGTTCTTTCTCGGGTATAATCATCGGCATCTAATCCGGAGCTCATTGTTAAAAGGCTTTGAATATCTATTTTGGATTTTAAACTGTCTTTTAGATACTGATATTTTTCAGGTAGAAAATCGAAGATGGATTGCTCTACGGTCGCAAATAACAATTCATCCTTTGCGATTCCTACTATGGCAGATGAAATGCTCTTGGATGCGGAACGCATATCGTGCGGAATATTCTCGTTGTAACCGTGAAAATAGTTTTCATAAACCAGTTTTCCTTCTTTTGAAATTAAAACGGAATGGGTGTTCGGGAATGAGTCCTTAGCAATATGTTTTTCCATTTCGGTAAGCTCTAGGGTGGAAGCTTTCTTCGGACTGACAAAGCCACCCATGTTCCAATCGGTTGTAGATTTTTGGAGGACTATCTCAGTGAGCAAATTCTCCCCTAAAAGAACCTCTAAGCGAATACCATTTTCAAATAGCTCTCCTTTAAACTGAAGTCCGGTTTTAAAATCGTTAAAAGAAATAACATCATTCTCCTTTTTAAAATTATAGCACCAAGTTCCCGTAAAACGATTGTCACCAAAAAATGGATACGCTTGATAATCATTACCTTTTCCATTTTCCACACTCAAATAGAAATCGAGTGATTTCAATTCATCCACCATCAATGGATTCCAAATTCCCGTAAACGTATTGCCCTTCGATTTGACAAGTTTTATGTGATAAAGAAGTAACCCGGACTTAATAAAGCCATTGATTTCCTTTCCGTTTTCCGATACTGTACCTTCAAAAAAATGATTCCCCGAAAAAGAGATTTTTAATTCTGGGTTACTTGTTTTTTCAAACGTTTGATCAACAATATTTCTGTTGTTGTAAATTTTGAAAACGGGATTTTCAGAATCCAGATTTTCTATAGCAACCTTAAGGTTGAATACCTTTGGAGTATTGAGTTTTCCTTCCCAACCTCCAGTATAATCGGCCATGTTTTGGCTAAAAAGGGTAAATGAAATAAGTGCGAAAAATAGGGTGGTGATGCTTTTAATTTTCATTTTTTGATTGATTTTTGATGAAGAAGCAAAGATGAAATTATATATAGCTGCAAAATTGTATAAAATTAACATCAGCTAATTTTTCTCAACAACGCTGTTGGGGTGGAGCGATAAACCCGTTTAAAGTTTGAGATGAAAT
>QGCX01000262.1_pt1 | contig 11280 bp, 8 predicted proteins | sample 4708031 | NCBI WGS metagenome assembly QGCX01 (sample SAMN08941163, study PRJNA450518) | Sediment metagenome, whole genome shotgun sequencing project. | reverse complement strand
TAGCTGCTAACTCAGCCCTAGGCCTTGCCAGCCCTGACTTGCTTTCACTTCGCTTTGCAGCGCTGTGTGCCGTGTCAGTGGAGGTGCATTATAGGCATCGATTCCCAAGGCGCAAGCGTTTTTTGAAAGAAAAATAGCATTTTCAGTTCAACTGCTCAAAGCTTGTGCAGATTTTAAAAAAACAAGTAGAAAACGCTGATTATTTGTGCAAATTTGCGAACTGTGTCGCGAAATCATCGACCTTAGACCAGTCAGTCAATTCAATATCCTGTGAAGTATCGGTACTTCCACCAGTCATTTTCATAATCATTTGGATCAATCGGCGTTGCCACCAAGTGTAACGGGAATAAAGTAGAGCACCGGCAAAAATAGCTTGGCACTTTGGCACCCATTGGGCACGCTGGTTAAGCTTTTTCATATAGACACTGGTTTCTGGTGTACTCTTCTCAGGCTTACGCGCTGTTAAACAGACCCCAAAAAACGCGACCGGCAAACTGGCTAGCTGCTGTTGGTGATTGGCTAACAATGAATACAATTGCGGGCGAAACTTGCCATAACGAATAGAAGCGCCGATCAAAACCTTGTCGTAGTCTGACCAATTCACGCTTTGCTGAAGCACTTCCAAATTTTGGTAGTCAACACTGACCGCCGCCAGGGACTGCTGCTCAACGATATGCTTTGCTATCTTTAAAGTCTGCCCTTCACAACTCGAATATAAGACCAGTAATTTCATTATTAACTCTTCCAAAACGCAGGGGTGAATATGACTAATAGGGTAAAGACTTCTAGACGACCAAACAACATTGCGATTAATAACACCCATTTGCTAGCGTCACTAATATCTGAGTAATGCACAGCCACCTGCCCCAATCCCGGCCCTAGGTTATTTAAACAAGCCACCACTGCGGAGAATGCCGATAGCTCGTCCATACCGGCGGCAATTAAACCCAACATACAAATAACAAAAACTAGGGTATAAGCAGAGAAGAACCCCCAAACCGCTTCTAGCACCCTATCTGGCAGAGCCTTATTGGCTAACTTAATTTGAAACACCGCCCTAGGATGCACTAGACGTTTTAATTCGCGCATACCTTGAAGGCTAAGTAAAAAAACTCGGATGACTTTCAAGCCGCCCCCAGTTGAGCCAGCACAGCCACCAATAAAGCTAGAAAACACCAACAAAACCGGTAGGAATAAAGGCCACTCAGAAAAACTGGTGGTAGTAAAACCCGCTGTCGTAGATATAGAGACCGATTGGATGAACGCTTGATCCAGTGCAACCGAAGGCGAGTCATAGACCTGCTGAGCAAGCAAAATAGCTAAACAAACCAAGGTAAGGCTAATTTGAATAAAGAAGAAGGCGCGACACTCGGGGTCAAGAAAATAATATCTAAAGGTAATACTACGCCCGTTGATAGCAGCATAATGTAATGAGAAGTTAATCCCTGAAATAATTAAAAACACTGCACAGATAGTATTAATGACCGAGCTATCGAAGTAGCCCAAGCTAGCATCGTAGGTGGAGAAACCACCGATGGCAATGGTAGAAAACGCGTGACAAATAGCATCAAACAAAGACATTCCAGCTAACCAAAAAGCCACCGAGCAGGAAATAGTTAAAAATAAATATATATACCAGAGTACTTTTGCCGTTTCGGCGATCCGCGGCGTCATTTTCTTATCTTTCACTGGGCCGGGGATTTCAGCCCGATAAAGCTGCATACCCCCTACTCCCAGAATGGGCAGTACCGCAACGGCCAGTACAATGATCCCCATACCACCTAGCCACTGCAGCATCTGTCGGTAAAACAAGATCCCTTTGGGCAAATTTTCTATACCAACTATTACCGTAGCGCCAGTGGTGGTAAGCCCAGAAAAGGATTCAAAGAAGGAGTCAGTAATCGACATATCGGGATTTTCAGCAAGAATAAAAGGCAAAGCCCCGACACTGCCCAACACCGTCCAAAACAGCACCACAATCAAAAAGCCTTCTTTAGCTTTAAGGTCCTTCTTTTGATGGCGTTGTGGAAACCACAATAAGAAACCTGCACTCACACATAAGGCAAATGCCGTCATGAACGCTTTACCCGCACCATCTTTATAGACGGCGGCAACCAGAGCGGGGACAATCATAGCGAGACTAAATAACATTACTAGAAGTCCAACGATCCTAATAATCGCTCTGATTTGCATCCGTCTGATATCTCTTATTGGTTTGTGAAGTTAACACGATGTTGTCTATCTTGAAGTAAAGCACTACACAAGACAACTTAAGACACCAGCTTACCCACATTTATCTGACCACTTGATACATTGATCAACTGCTGTTTAAATTCCGCGTAGTGATTTTGCGCAATACTAATTCGCATCTGAGCGATGTTAGAGAACTGAGTATCAATCTTGATAGCTTGGTAACGCTCTAGCAGCAACTCAACTTGAGTAGTATGTGCATAATTAAACTCTAAAAGGCATTCGCCACTAGCCACCACCGTTTCTGTTTGAATTAACGACAAAGCCTGTTGAACCCCACCGCCATAGGCTTTAACCAGCCCGCCCGTACCCAGTTTAATTCCACCAGAATAACGAACCACCACCGCCAGAATCTGGCCCAGTCCACTACCTTGTAACTGCGCCAACATCGGCTTTCCTGCCGTACCCGAAGGCTCGCCATCATCACTGAAGCCAAGACACTGGCTGTCATCAGGATGGCCGGCAATAAAAGCCCAGCAATGATGCCGCGCTTGAGGGTGTTGCAGTTTAATTTCTGCAATCTGTTGCTGCGCCTGCGCGCGATTAAGCACCGGAAAAATAAAACTAATAAAACGACTTTTTTTAATTAACTCTTCACAACTGACCGTTTGTTTAGGTTTGTGATAGTCGCTACTTACTATTTCCAATTTTGCTCTCGGGTTAAATTAATCGGGGCTTGCTCGCTTACTAACACATTGTCTTCAATACGAATACCGCCAAAGCGCCGCATTTCATCAATCCTAGGCCAATTAATCAAGCGACTATGCTCAGATTCGGCTAGCTCGGCTAATAAACTGGCAATGAAATACAAGCCCGGCTCGATGGTAAGCACCTGAGATACTTCAATCACACGCGTGCAACGTAAAAATGGGTCCTGTTCTGGTGCCGCTTGAATCCCTCCATTTTCGTCCTGCATAAAGCCCCCCATGTCATGTACTTGCAAACCAAGATGATGACCCAAGCCATGAGGGAAGAAATAACGAGTAATGCCAGTTTCCACCGCCACCGATGCACTACAGGTGACAAATTCAAAATCCACCAGCAATTTAGCTAACTGGCGATGTGCTTTGAAATGCAAATCGGGATAACGTAAGCCCGGTTTAAGTTCTGCCACTATCGCCAATTGCAACTTGTCCATTTCTGCTATCAGCTCAGCAAACTGACCCTTACGGTAGGGATAGGTACGAGTGATATCCGCCGCATAACCTCGACACTCTGCTCCGGCATCAATCAGCATCGAATAATGTTGCTTTTCCGCCAGCTTTTTAGCGCTCAGAGCGGTGTAATGTAAAATCGCCGCATTCTCATTCATCGCAATAATGTTGGAATAAGGTAGTGAGTGCTCACTTCTTCCCAAACAAGACAAGTAAGCAAGATTAATTTCAAATTCCGAGGCGCCGGCAAAAAACAATTCCTTAGCCACTAAATGAGCCTTTACTGCTCTGTGATTAGCTTCTTGAATGCTGTCTATTTCGTAATCAGTTTTATAAGCACGATAATAATGTAGAAAGTTTAATACTGATTCAGGATTGCGCTCACCGATTGCCAGCGCCTCCGCCAGCTCGGGATGTTCACCAATATAGGCGCAACGTTGCCGCTGAGCGGGTAAGAAAGGCTCAATGTCTTGAGGGTTTTTCATTATCTCGATATCGAAACTATCTACCCAGAAACCAGCCGGTTCATCGGCAGTTTTATGCCAATAATCACAGGGTTGATGATAAATCAATTTGGGTTTATTTAGGCCATCCACCACCAGCCAACAATGAGGATGTTCGGTTAATGGAAGCCAGTGCTTGAAATGAGGGTTTGTTTTAAAAGGATAATGTTGATCATCGAGAAAAGTACGTAAGGAATAGCCAGAATGGATAATCAGGGCATCTAAACCCTCACGTGTCAGTACCTTAGCCACCCGCTGCTGTAGCAGCTCTAAGTGTTGTCTGTACAAAACTTGAATCGTTGTCATGGCATCCTCTCTACGGCATTTCATTGGCTATTTAGTTATAGCCCATTTAATTAGAGCTTTTATAGATCTCACGCGTTTTATCAAGGATTTTCCACTGACGCTATTGGCAATTTCAAGCCGTAATGTGTGCTCAGCCCAACAAAAAATTAAACAAGTGTTTTAAATAGGTGTTATATTTGTTTTAATATTTAAGTAACAAAATGATTACAACTTATCTCTAACCCCTACACAAACTGGTGCAACGAACACCAGCTATTAAGGAGAGCGGAATGATATATCAAGGCGAGAACCTTTGTGTTCGTTATATTGCCGATGGTATCGCTGAACTAACATTCGATGCCAAGCAAGGAAGTGTCAATAAACTAGATAAAAACACCCTAGTCTCACTCGATGAAGCGATCAGCGCACTACAAAATCAACCACAATTAAAAGGTCTGTTAGTCAGTTCCGCCAAAGATGCGTTCATCGTAGGTGCAGACATTACCGAATTCTTAGGGCTGTTTGCCCTTCCTGAAGAACAGCTAACCGCTTGGCTAAACAAAGCCAATGACATTTTTAATGCACTGGAAGATCTTCCTGTTCCTAGTATTTCCGTCATCAATGGTTACGCTCTGGGAGGGGGCTGCGAATGCATTCTTGCTACCGATTTACGGATTGCCGACAGCAACGCTCGTATTGGTCTACCAGAAACCCAACTCGGCATCATGCCAGGCTTCGGTGGCACAGTTAGGCTACCCCGAGTAATTGGTGCCGATAACGCGATGGAATGGATCACCACAGGTAAAAACTATAAAGCCGCTGAATGCCTGAAGTTTGGCGCAGTAGACGCCGTGGTAGATAGCGCACAATTACATGAAGCCGCCTTAAGCATGCTAAAGGATGCGATTGCCAACAACATCGATTGGCAATCTCGCCGCCAAGCCAAGCAAGCACCTTTGGCATTAAATAAAATCGAAGCCAGCATGAGTTTCAATTGTGCCAAAGGCATGGTTAGCGCAAAGGCTGGTCCGCACTACCCTGCGCCTATCACGGCAGTTAACACCATTGAAAGCGCAGCCCGCTGTACTCGTGACGAAGCATTAAAAATAGAAGCGAAAAATTTCATTGATCTAGCCAAATCAGAAGTAGCTCAAGCCCTAGTGGGTATTTTCCTAAATGACCAGCAGCTTAAAGCGCTAGCGAAAAAAGCGGGCAAAAATGCACAAGCCATTAATCAAGCCGCGGTCTTAGGTGCCGGAATTATGGGAGGTGGAATTGCTTACCAAAGTGCTAGTCGTGGCATTCCTGTGGTAATGAAAGACATTAACCAAGCCGCACTAGAACTGGGTATGAACGAAGCAACCAAGCTATTAAATAAACAGTTAGAGCGCGGCCGGATTGACGGCCTAAAAATGGGCAAGATACTGTCTTCGATCAACCCAAGCTTAAACTATGAGTCTATCGCCAATAGCGATATAGTGGTTGAGGCGGTTGTTGAGAACCCCAAGATTAAGGCGGCTGTACTTAAAGAAGTTGAGCAAAAAGTCTCTGCCGACACCATTGTGGCATCTAATACTTCCACTATTCCTATCTCTCTATTAGCAAAAGATTTAGCGCGTCCTGAAAAATTCTGCGGTATGCACTTCTTTAACCCTGTACACCGGATGCCTTTGGTTGAAGTTATTCGTGGTGAAAAAACCTCTCAAGAGACCATCGACAGTGTTGTTGCCTACGCCGCCAAAATGGGTAAAACCCCAGTAGTGGTGAATGACTGCCCCGGCTTTTTTGTTAACCGAGTGCTGTTCCCTTATTTCTTTGGCTTCGCTCGTTTACTCCAAGATGGAGCCGACTTTGTTCAAGTCGATAAAGTCATGGAGAAACAATTTGGTTGGCCGATGGGCCCTGCCTATTTACTTGATGTGGTGGGCATTGATACCGGCCACCACGCGGGTGAAGTAATGGCTAAGGGTTTCCCAGAGCGTATGGGCAAAATCACAGAAGACGCCATTGATGTAATGTACCAAGCACAACGCTTCGGTCAAAAAAACGGCTTAGGTTTTTATGCCTATACCAAAGACAGTCGTGGCAAACCGAAGAAAGATGCCGATCCTGCCAGCTATGAACTATTGAGCAAAGTAGTTAGCCGATCTCAAGATTACAATAGCCAACAAATCATCGCCAGAATGATGATTCCGATGATTAACGAAGTGGTGCGCTGTTTAGAAGAGGGCATTATTCAAAGCCCTGCCGAAGCCGATATGGCCTTGGTATATGGCTTGGGCTTCCCTCCTTTCCGTGGCGGAGTATTCCGTTACCTAGACAATATGGGATTGGCTAATTATGTCGCTCTAGCAGATCAATACGCAGAGCTGGGTCCTTTATATCACATCACCGATAGTCTGCGCGCCAAGGCCGCGGCTGGCGAAACTTACTACGGCAAACAAGGCTAATGGAGGAATATAAAATGAAAGAAGTCGTGATAGTTGATTGTATTCGAACTCCCATGGGCCGCTCTAAAAACGGCTGTTTTAGACATGTTCGCGCCGAAGACCTATCAGCGCAGTTAATGAAAGGCTTACTGGAGCGTAATCCCAAACTAGATCCTAATGATATAGAAGATGTGTACTGGGGCTGCGTACAACAAACCTTAGAGCAAGGTTTTAACATTGCCCGTAACGCAGCCTTGTTAGCCGGCCTACCTCATTCAACCGGCGCGGTAACGGTCAACCGTTTATGCGGTTCTTCGATGCAAGCGCTACATGATGCGTCACGCGCGATTATGGCTGACCAAGGCGATGTATTCATCGTAGGTGGAGTTGAACATATGGGTCACGTACCAATGAGCCACGGAGTAGACTTCCATCCCGGCATGGCCAAGTCGGTAGCCAAGGCTGCCGGTATGATGGGTTTAACTGCCGAATTACTCTCACAAATGCACGGCATTAGCCGTGAAGCCATGGATGAGTTTGGCGCTCGCTCTCACCGTTTGGCTCATCAGGCCACTCTAGAAGGCCGTTTTGCCAATGAGATTTACCCCATTGAAGGCCATGACGCCGATGGTACACTGAAAAAAATTTCCACTGATGAAGTGATTCGCCCAGAAACCACGGTAGAAGCCTTAGCACAACTGCGTCCGGTATTTGACCCAGCCAATGGCAAAGTCACCGCTGGCACCTCTTCGGCCTTATCGGATGGTGCTTCTGCAATGTTAGTAATGTCGGCAGAAAAGGCCGCACAACTAGGTCTAAGTGTGCGCGCTAAAGTTCGCTCTATGGCGATTGCCGGTTGCGACCCTTCTATTATGGGTTACGGCCCAGTTCCTGCTACACAAAAGGCCTTGAAGCGTGCCGGGCTAAATATTGATGACATTGACCTATTTGAGCTCAACGAAGCTTTTGCCGCGCAATCGCTGCCTTGTGTCAAAGATTTAGGATTAATGGATCAAGTTGATAACAAAGTTAACCTCAATGGTGGCGCAATTGCTTTAGGCCACCCTTTAGGGTGCTCTGGTACCCGCATATCCACCACATTGATTAACTTAATGGAGGCTAAAGGAGCAAAACTAGGTGTAGCCACCATGTGTATTGGCCTAGGCCAAGGTATCGCGACAGTGTTTGAACGCCCATAATTTCGCTTCAAACTTAATAATGGGAGCTAAATGATAACATTTAGCTCCCATTTTTTTTGCTTATTTGGCACAAGCGTTTTTCCTAAGCAGGTTGTTTGGTATTCTTATAGGAATGTTTAATTCATACAGTATAAAGGCTCATGGTTTTAGCTAAACAGTTATTGGTAGTCGATGACGATCAGGAAATTCGTAACTTACTTCAGCAATATTTAAGTAAGTCAGGTTTTGACGTGATTAGTGCCAACGACGGCGAGGAAATGACTAAATTACTCGAAACCAACAATCCAGAGCTGATTATTTTGGATATTATGCTGCCGGGTGACGATGGTTTTACCTTATGCCAGCAAATCCGTCGCACCTCCAATGTGCCGATCATCATGCTTACCGCCAACTCCGACGAAATGGATAGAATTGTCGGCTTAGAGCTAGGTGCCGACGATTACATTGGTAAACCCTTTAATCCACGCGAATTGCTAGCGCGTATAAAAGCCCTATTAAGGCGCTCTCAAGTCACCGCCAATGCCCAGCACAATACTCGTTATATCCGTTTTGGCCAGTGGCGTTTAGATACCCAAAATCAACAATTGGAACATCAAGACGGCGACAAACTTGAGTTATCGAGCAGCGATTACCGTTTACTCCAATTGTTCTTGCAACACCCTAACGAGACTTTAGATAGAGACACCATCAGTGATGCCACTCGCGGTCGCGAAAGCCTGCCAATGGAACGCGGTATCGATGTGCAAATTAGCCGCCTGCGCCATCGCTTAAAAGACGATGGCAGCCAAACCCGCTTAATTCGCACCATTCGCGGCGTGGGCTATATGATGGTCACTCAAGTTAGCCATGAAGCTTAAGGAATTTATAGAACGCATTAAGCCTAACTCGTTATTGGCGAGAATGCTGTTATTACTGCTGTTAGCCATTGGCTTAGCCCAGGGAGTCAGCAGCTTTATTTGGTTTTATCAACTACGCCAATCGGAATCAGAAGGACTACGCTCAACCTCTGAAAATTTAGCCATGAGCCTTGCTTCCACGGTAACGTTTTTTGAGTCACTGCCTTCTGAATATCGTCACATCGTACTCAACCAACTACGAAGAATGGGCGGTACTCGCTTCTTTGTTTCACTCAATAAAGAATTCATCCAGATTGACTCGATACCAGACAGTCATCGAAAAAATGTAGTGATTAAAACGGTTGGAGAAGTATTACATCGCGAGCTCAGTCGCAGCCCAATGATAGACGTTGATTTTTCCATGCCCGAAAAGTTAAGGGTATTAAAAAATGATACTTATCTAAAAGACTTACCTTCTTCTTGGGCTTCTCATTCGCTACAGATAAAACCGCTTAACCCGCCGATATTGGTAACTCAAATAGAATTAGAAAGTGGTGAGTGGATCTACTTAGCGGCTTTACTTCCCGCCCCCTACATGAGCCTGAAAGATAACTTACTGCCACAAGATAGAGTGATGTTTATAACGATCATGACTTTTTTCTTGCTGTTATTTACCTTTGTCTTGGTACGCCGTCAAACACGACCACTGAGGCGCCTTGCCAAAGCCGCCTCGCGCCTAACCATTGACCTATTTCAGCCCCCCCTAGTTGAAGAAGGCAGTGACGAAATCCGCAAAGCCACGCGCGCTTTTAATACCATGCAGAGCAAGTTAAAACGTTATATAGAAGACCGAGAGCTGTTATTTCGCTCTATTTCTCACGATCTAAAAACGCCCATAACTCGACTACGACTGCGCGCCGAATTACTCGACGATGATCAAGTAATCAATGCCTTTAACCGCGATCTTGATGAATTAGAAATTATGGCCAAGGGTGCTTTGCAAACAGTGAAAGACACCGACATTCACGAGAATTTAAGTGATATTAATATTATGACTCACTTAAAACACTGTATCGAACCCTATGCCGACAAGGTGGCCTTATTTGGCGAAACCTTACGCAGCTACCGAGGCAAGCCACTGGCAATTAAGCGCTGTATTAGCAACTTGCTAGAGAACGGAATTAAATACGGTAGAGCAATTGAAATTTACCTACTCGACGACGACAGCGAATTGTGTTTATTGTTTGTTGACCATGGACCGGGGATCCCTGAAGAGCGTCTCAAAGACGTGTTCAACCCCTATGTTCGGCTACACCAAGACCAAGCTGGATCTGGTTTAGGTTTAGGCATTGCACGCAACATTGCCCACGCCCACGGTGGTGATATTAGCTTACAAAACCTTCCCCAAGGAGGTTTAGAAGTAAAACTCCAACTTCCTCACATAAAATAAGCCTTTTGTAACAGCAATGTTACAATCAGTTACATTGTTACCACCCTGTTTCATATAGTCTAATAAGTAGCCAATCAGCGGCAAATCGATTGGTAAAATAAGGAATGGAATTCACAAAACAATAACAAAGGCATTAATAATATGCGTAAATTTGTCACTCTTGCCTCTACCCTGGCACTTACTAGCGCGATCAATCTTGCCCATGCAGGCGAAGTCGAAGTTCTTCATTGGTGGACTTCAGGCGGTGAAGCAAAATCGGTCGGCGTACTTAAACAAATGTTAGAAACCCAAGGTCACACTTGGAAAGACTTTGCCGTAGCAGGTGGTGGCGGTGAAAGTGCCATGACGGTACTAAAAACCCGCGCTATCTCTGGTAACCCACCGGCAGCAGCCCAAATCAAAGGGCACGACATTCAAGAATGGGCCGATTTGGGCTTTTTAACCAACCTCAACGACGTAGCTGCAGCCGAAAAATGGGATCAAGTTGTTCCTGCTGTGGTCACCAAAGTGATGAAGTTCAATGGCGATTACGTTGCAGTTCCGGTTAACGTACACCGAGTAAACTGGCTATGGGCCAATCCTGCTGTATTTGAAAAAGCAGGAGCCAAACTCCCCACCACCTTAGATGAGTTTTTTGTTGCAGCAGATAAGCTAAAAGCCGCTGGCATCATTCCTCTAGCTCATGGTGGTCAAGCTTGGCAAGACGCCACGGTATTTGAGGCTATTGCCTTAGACATTCTTGGCTCAGAAGACTACAACAAAGCCTTTGTTGAACACGACGATGCGGTACTCAGTAGCGATAAGATGGTTGAAGTGTTCAGCGTTTTCCAAAAAATGCGTAACTACATCGACAGTGACTCACCCGGCCGTGATTGGAATATTGCCACCGGCATGGTGATCAATGGTCAAGCAGCGATGCAAATTATGGGTGACTGGGCCAAAGGCGAATTTATTGCCGCAGGCAAGGTGCCAGGCAAAGACTTCGTTTGTTTACCGGCTCCAGGAACCGATGGTCAATTCACCTTTAACATCGATAGCTTCGCCATGTTCCAGCTAAACAATGCAGAAAACGTAAAAGCCCAAAAAGCTTTGGCTAAAACCATCCTCACTCCCGAGTTCCAAGAAGTATTTAACTTAAATAAGGGTTCTATTCCAGTACGTACCGACATGGATA
>QGCX01000261.1_pt1 | contig 11294 bp, 11 predicted proteins | sample 4708031 | NCBI WGS metagenome assembly QGCX01 (sample SAMN08941163, study PRJNA450518) | Sediment metagenome, whole genome shotgun sequencing project. | reverse complement strand
GGAATAGCGCCGCAGCTATTAATTACGTTTCGACAATATTTGTCGCTATTGCTGCAAGCGGATGGCCACCGTTGGAGTAGTATAACCCAGCAATTGATTCTTAAAGATGCGGTATTTGATTTATTGAGTCAGGCACAATCTACAGGCTCTACAAACTTGGCTTATGCGCAGCGCCAGCGTTTGATGCAGCGGGTAAAAAGCTATCTCAACGAGGCAGATTTGAGTGCCCCCCTTACCATTGACGAAATTTGCGCTGCGGTACATGTGAGTCGCCGGACTTTACAATATGCCTTTAGCGAGTGTTTAGGCATGTCACCAAAGCACTATATTAAGGTGATCCGTTTAAACCAGATCAGGCGGGCTTTACTGCAAAGTGAGCAGCAGCAAACCATTGCCGAAATCGCCTTCGAACATGGCTTTTTCCACCTAGGGCAATTTGGTCAAGATTACAAACACTTATTTGGTGAAAAGCCGCAACAAACCCGTGGTCGTCGGTTTGCGGATAACTAACGCGACATCGTATTGTTATTGAGCAAAAAATACTTCCTCACTGCTGCAAATTCTCTGTTCAAATGGCTTTTCGCCGATAATCTTACTGCTAGAGCTTGATCGTAAATCATCTGCTTAACGTTTTAAGTTTATATAAAAGATCGTATATGCGATCTATGCAGCCCAGCCTAGTTAAGAGCTTTCTATACTATTCAAAGACCAACTTAACTCGACTGGCAAACGTTTAGATTTAGGAGTGGTGAGTAGATGAAGCGAATCGCTTACTTAGTTATTTGGTTTTTTTCATTGATGCACTTGGTGTGGGTGAACGTCGCGTTAGCAGAGTCAGAAGCTCGTCGTCAGCTTGAAATTGTCACTATCGATTACCCGCCGCTGCTTAGCGACGGCAAGCAACCCGCCCTGATGAACGAGGTAAGCGATGCGGTTTTTCAATTATTAGATATTGAAGTTAGTTATAAAGTTTATCCAATGGCCCGGATAGCGCGGGCGGTGGCGTCAAATACCATTGATGGTGCCTTGGGGAGTAGTGATTGGTTTTATCCGCATCAGCTAGAGCACCCAGTGTATTTCATTACTATGCATAACTTAAGTATGAACTTTTTTTATCTGAAACAGAATTTTCCGTGGGGGCTGAAGTTTGAACGTTTGGAGGATCTGCAAGATTACACCATCGGTTATTTGCGTGGTGGCTCCTTACTGCCGCTTTTAGAGAAAGCCAAAATTAAACCTGATTTAGTGCGTAATCTCAGTCAAAACGTGCAAAAGGTTTACGCTGGTCGAGATGACATGTTTGCCGCAGTAGATATTGGCGGCTGGGCAAGTATTCGTGAACTTTATCCTCAAGAGATAGACCGTTTTGCCATGTCGGAACAAGCTATTTTAAGCATTAGTAGTAACCTTATTTTAGCCCAACGCAATGCTGATTTAGTGCCCTTGGTGGAACAAGCCTTACGTACTCTGATCGAAAATGGTGATTATCAAGCCATTGTTGAAAAGTACTACCCCAGTCCGCTTCCTCATTACATCGAGGCGTTTATTCAGCGGCCAGTGCTTAGTTTTAATTCTGAAAACCTTTCTTGGTAGGTCATCTTGAAAGGCCTTATGATATCGATACTCGTGCTATTGATGTGGCGAGACAGCACGACTTAATGTGTCAACACCAGCGAGTAGTGTTTATGTTGCCCCATTGATTGGCTCAACATTACGCCAATGATGGTAGCCTATTAAAGTAATTTGTGTGGGGAGGGCGAGACCGGGCTTATGCTAAGGTAAAGAAATGCTGCCGGTGACTACCGCATGAGTTCTACTATGGTCAGTCAGGACGTATTGGCGTTGCTTTAGAGATGTATTGACGCCAATCAAAGCCAGTGGCTTACATACCAGTATGACTTTCTTAAAACCTTTAGACTATCAGGCTAGTTCATCGTCTAACTTAGCTAACTACTACTAGCAGTTGTTAAAGGAGCATTTACACTGCTAAGCGCAAATAGGCTTCATCATCGCACACAACTTGCTAATGTGCTGAATGGCGCTTTTCAATCGGTCAGGCTTAGAGGCTGACCACTTAACTAAGGGATCACGATTTGGCTTATGTCTAACACTACTAAACAAGCAGTCGTACCTTGCTTATTGCAAAGTTGGCACTTGTCAGAGTCGGAGATTTACCACTGGTTAGTTAAACAAAGTGGTGACTCACAATTGAGCTTTGATTTATTGCAAGATACTTTTTTGCGAGCTTTGCAACAGCAAAAAAAGTTCTGTGATATTCAGAATCAGCGGGCGTGGTTGTTTCGTGTTGCTCACCATTTGTTGTGTGATGCGCAGCGTCGTCAGCCTAAAATTGTTGATATTGCGAGTTATCAGCAGCTTGAAAGTTCATTGACTGATGGCCGCGCGGCCGTGGAAAGCCTTGCCCAATGTTTACCTAAAGCACTGACTAAATTAAGCCCAGCTGAGCAAGAAATTATACGCCAGTGCGATTTGCAAGGCATGTCGCAGCAAGCCTTTGCTGATGCTCATCAACTTAGTTTAAGCGCGGTAAAATCGCGTATTCAACGCGCCAGAAAAAAGCTTAAACAAATCCTCCAGCAGCAGTGTCAAATTCGTTTCGACGAGCAGCAGCGGGTCTGTTGTTTTATCACTAGTGACGTTTAGTTCAGCTTTGCTAGGCTAATTTTACTATTTACTATCAAAAAATTTGCATCTATTTGTCTTGTATTGCGTCTTATATATAAAGGCTAGTTAGTTTGTTTATGCAGGTTTAGGGATTGTAGATGTTTCAGGTTTTTACCGACTTAGCAGATTTTTTTTGTTACCGGATAATGGGCTTAGAACAAGGCACCAAGTGGGCCGATGCGGTGCATTTTTTCATTGAAGATACCAGCAAAATTATGCTGTTGTTAATCGTGATGATCTATGTGGTCGCTTTGTTGAGAGCCTCCTTGAATGTAGAAAAGGTGCGCTATTATTTAGCGGGTAAACGGCGCATTTTTGGTTATGTCTCTGGTAGCTTTTTTGGTGCGGTTACGCCATTTTGTTCCTGTTCTAGCATTCCGGTGTTCTTGGGGTTTACCTCGGCTGGCATTCCTTTAGGAATCACCATGGCCTTTCTCATCACTTCGCCACTGATCAATGAAGTGGCAGTATTATTATTGTTTAGCTTATTAGGCTGGAAGTTCACCCTGATCTATTTGTTATTGGGTAGCTTAATTGGTGTTGTAAGTGGCTGGTTTCTGGATGTTATTGGAGCCGAACGCTGGCTACAGCCTTTAGCCTCTAAAGCTTTAGCCCGCAGTAAAACGTCGGCAAAGGCGTTGCAAAACGTTAAAGCTGAAACAAAACTCAATTTGGCGACGCGTCATCAATTTGCCAAACAAGAAATGCTAGAGATTGTTGGGCGGGTATGGAAATGGGTTTTTATTGGTGTAGGCGTGGGGGCTGGCCTGCATGGTTTCGTGCCTGACGGGTGGATAGAGGCTTACTTAGGCGCCGGACAATGGTGGTCGGTGCCGGCATCAGTGTTGTTAGGTATTCCTTTGTATTCTAATGCCACTGGGGTAATTCCTATAATGGAAAGCCTATTGACTAAAGGTTTACCGGTAGGCACGACTTTGGCGTTTTGTATGAGCACGGTGGCCGCCAGCGTACCGGAATTTGTAATGCTAAAGCAGGTCATGCAATGGCGTTTATTGGGCTTGTTATTTGCCATGTTATTGCTGTCGTTTACGGTGATGGGCTGGGTATTTAATTTGCCTATTTGGTATTTTTAGGAGGATGAAATGAAAGTCTTTAAGGTATTAGGTTCGGGTTGCCGTAATTGTGTGAAAACAGCTGAACTCATTGAACAAATGGCTCAACAAAAAGGTCTCAATGTTAAGGTAGAAAAGGTCACAGACTTAGAGCGCATTATGGAGTACCAAGTGATGTCGACACCGGGCGTAGTAATGGACGAACAAGTAGTGCATAGCGGAGGAGTCCCAAAAGCCGAGCAGGTGCAAGCGTGGTTAAGTAATTAATGCGGACGCTTTATATCGCGCGCTATGAGCCAAAACCACCTTGGCGGGAATTATTCTAGCCTTTTTAATGATATTGTTGTTATTTTTGCGAGTCGGCTTGAACTCTTATCTAAGCTTGACTTAACTAAGTATGTGATTTTACAAATAGCATGGGTGAATTCACCTTAACAAGCGCTGTGGTTAGCGGCTGTTTGGCCGGAGGTTAGGATGACCGAACAAGAACTATTATCACGGGTGAATGAGTTACCTAAAGTTCCTAGGGTGATTCAACAACTCGTTGGTATGTTGAGCGACCCTGATTGCGACTTTTCTAAACTGGCTCAAACCATTACCATGGATCAGGTGATTAGTGCTAAGGTCTTACGCCTATCTAACTCTGCGCATTTTGGCCGCAGTCGCACCATTGCTTCCATTCAAGAAGCGGTGATTCGCCTTGGTATGGCACCGTTGAAAACCATGATAGTTGTATCTTGGTTAACTTCGGCATTTCCTCGGGTTCAGCACTTAGATATGGGGCAATTTTGGGGCGATACTTTTGAAATAGCGAGTATTGCCAGCAAAATAGCCGAAAAAGTGCGTATTGATGCCAACGAAATGTTCACTGCGGGAATTTTGCATAATATTGGTGATTTGATGGTGTATAGTTTAGCGCCAGATGTGGCTTGTGAAATAACTCGCCGAGTTGAAGAAGGCGAAGATCGCCAAGTGGTGCAGATGGAGTTGTTAGGCACTACCACTGCTAAATTGGGCAGTCAGTTGGCTCGTTTATGGAAGTTTCCTGCGCGGTTGGTGGATACCATTGAGTATCACGCTAATCCTAAAGAGGCCAAGGTAGAACCATTACGAGCCTTAGTCATTAATTTTGCTTGTCAGTTGCACCGAGACTGGGATCAGTTACAAAGTAAAGCCGCCAAAATAGATTACTTTGTTAGTCATACCAACTCAGGAGCGTTAATTCTGCCCTCTTCATTTTATATTGCGATTGATGAAATTCGCGGTCAAGGACGTGAAATGGCCAAGCAAATGGCAAGCTGAGGCCAAAAGCACTTATTGAGGGGCCTATTCTATGTTTTAATAGGCGCCGAAATAGATCTGTGGACCCGCTTGTGAGTGAATCAAACGAAAAACGCCTAAATAAATACATTAGCGACTCTGGATTTTGCTCGCGTCGCGAAGCCGATAAACTGATTGAGCAACAGCGGGTAACCATTAATGGTCGCAAGCCCGAGCTTGGCACCAAAGTACAAGTGGGTGATCAAGTCGCTGTAGACGGCAAACCCATTAATGCTGTGGCTAAGAATAAATCTGACCGAGTGTATATTGCTTATAACAAGCCGGTGGGCATTACTAGTACCACCGAACGTCACGTTAAAGGCAATATTATCGATGCGATTGGTCATAAGCAGCGTATCTTCCCTATTGGCCGTTTGGATAAGCCTTCCGAAGGGCTTATTTTTCTCACCAGCGATGGCGACATAGTCAATAAAATTTTGCGTGCCGAAAATGCGCACGACAAAGAGTACGTGGTGACAGTAGATAAACCACTTAGCGAACGCTTTGTTGAACGCATGTCTAAAGGCGTGCCGATCCTCGGTACCGTGACCAAACCCTGTAAGGTTAAGATTAACAGTAAGTTTGTATTTACCATCATTTTAACCCAAGGTTTAAACCGACAAATTCGCCGTATGTGTGAGTACTTGGGTTACGAGGTGCTGAAGCTGAAACGTACTCGTATTATGAATGTTAGCTTGGATAAGCTTCGCCCTGGTCAGTGGCGTAATTTAACTGCGGCCGAGATGGCGGAGATTAACCAAGCGGTGGCTCATTCTAGCAAAACAGCGCCAGCGTTGGAGAAGCAAGTCGAACCTAAAATTCAGCAAAACCGCGACGTTAAAGCTCATTCAAAGGTTAAGCCACGCTTTACTAATTCTAAAGCGAAACCCAAAGCTAAGCATGAAGCCGCTAAGGGAAAAGCGCCGACAAAACGCACCTTAAAACTGAACAAAACCGAGCGTTAAGTGAGTTGTGACTAGCGAAGATGATTGATAAACAAGCGCGACAATACCTACAAGAAATGGGCGTTGATGTATGGTTGCCACGCCCACACACGCTTGGCCAGAAACTGCAGGCTAAGCCTAGCTGGCCTTTAGTGATCGTGATTGATGAGGCAGTATTAAATCAACATTTAGCTTTATTTAAAGGCATTGTGGCGGCAATGCAGCTCAATTGGGCTGATATTCATCATTGCTCTGCTGCTCATTTCCCTGAAGATTTTCAGGCTTGGGTACTGTGGGCCGATCCCAAGCAAGCGCCACCTCAACATTCACAATTATTACGTTGCAATCCTCAGCAACTAGCTACTGATCGCTCGGCTAAAAAGGCCCTATGGCAACAAATATGCACTCAGATCCTATCATCCAGTTAAGCCCAGTATCGTTGCTTGATGTGCCCTTAATGCTTGAAATAGAGCAGCAAGCCCATTCTCATCCTTGGAGTCGCCAATTGTTAGCCAGCAATTTTGGCGGCTTATATCGTAATTTGGGCTTATGGCAGGGAGAGTGCTTGCTTGGCTACATTATCTTGCGAGTGGTGGCGGGTGAGGCAGAGCTAATTAACATTGCGGTTGCCCCCCAGAAGCAAGGCCATGGCTTTGGTAAATGCTTAATGCAGGCGATGTTTGAACTTGCTTTAGAGCAACAGTGGCAACAAATTTTATTGGAAGTGCGTGAAACCAACCTTAAAGCTCAACGGCTTTATCAGCAGTTTGGCTTTTCTGAAATAGACCGACGTAAGGGCTATTACCCTTGTCAGCAAAACGGCCGCGAAGATGCGCTGATTATGCAGTGTATTTGCGGAGAATGACCAGCGCGCGCTATTGTTTAATCAAGTTAAGATTAAAGCTCGTTTGGCTCTTGGTTGCTCATTTCTGTTGTAGTCTGCTTGGCTAGGTGCGTGGCACTGAGTAAAGATAAGCGAAAGCTTGCGGGTGACAAGGGCATAAAATTACCTTGTTGCAAAGTTTCTTGAGCGACCCATATTTGCTGCATCTCTAATACTAAATAAGTGGAGATGGGGTGTTCACCGTCGAACATCACAAACAGTGAAGGGTAAGTTTTTAGCTTGAACTGAGTGGCAAAAAGTTCGTGGTCGCGGTCAACATCGGTGTTGACTTGCACCTTAACATAACGGCTGAGTAGCAGTTTCAGTTCCGGATTATTTAAGAAGTCTTCTTCAAAGGCGATGCAACGCTGGCAGGCTTGGCGGCGTAAGTAGAGCAGCACCGGTTTGTCACTGAGTTTGGATTCGCGAATCGCTTGATGATAGCCAGCAATATCAAATAACCAACCATCTTCGGCGCTCACGCCCCGCCCTTTTACGTGATAGAAAAAGATATAGCCAAGAGCCGCGCCACCTAAGGCGATAAGCACAAAAGTAAAAAAAACTTTTTTGATTAACTCAAAGCGCATTCGTGCTCTCTTGATCGATTCTTTCATTAGCTATTGTACAAGGGCTTGCTTAATTATCGGCCAATCCATCCTAAGCTTTAGTTTAGGCATAAATCAATAACTTGGGCTATGAGCTTGATTGTTAGGGATGTTCAAGGGAGAAATTAGCCCCTGTGGTCACAGGGGCTAGAAGTGGCTTATTTGGAGAAGCTTAAACGGGTTAATTGCTCACCTAAATAGGCGGTGTTATTACCTGGGGCAGGATAAAGCTGGGCGCTGCGGCTTTCGCCATCATCGTTGTCTGCAAGCGCAATGCTCCAATCAATACTCTTACCTTTTAGCTCATCTACCGGTAACTCAATGGCAAATTGCAGTAAGCTACCGTCTTCACTCCATTTGGCTAAGTGTTTTCCTGGGTAGTCATTTTCTTGGAAGTCTTGTCCCACTATGCTTCTAAACTGGACGAATTTCTCGCCGATTTTTATGAAAATCTCAACGTTGTCGGTTTGCCAGTCATCACCGCTGGTGACGGTTACATCGTCATGACGATGCACTACGCCATAAAGGGTATTGCCAGAATAGCCAACGCGCCATGTTCCATTTAAGTTATTTTGGCTAGGCGGAGTTTGGTCTGCTGGATTGAGTTGGTTATAAGCAAAGGGGTAGTGGTAGGCACTAGCCCATTGGCTGGCTTGGAACGGTGCTAGCGGGTCAAAACCTTCAATAGGCTCGGCTTTAAAGCTCACCACCTGGGCTGTTAATTTCTCACTGATTTCGCGGTTTTGTGCAGTAAAGAATACCTCACCAAAGTCGTGGCCTTGCCAGCCGTTGTTGGTACCTGGAACTGGGTAGAGTTGCGCGTGGCGGGTACTGGTAGGCCCTTCATCGTTGTCGGCTAAAGCAACATTAAAGCCCAAGGTTGCACCAGCTAATTCGGTGGTTTGTTTGGGGGTAATAGCAAACTCCAGCACGCTGCCGTCTTCGCTCCAATAGTTTTTAATATCGGCTTGGAAGGGCGTGTCTGCAAATGGTTGGCCCACTAATGCGCGAATTTGTGCAAATTCGTCGCCAAAGCCTAGGAATACTTCAACCGAGTCGTTTTCCCAAACTTGTTCTTTATTGCCTATAACGGTTTTGTCATCACGGCGTTCCACTCGCCCGTAAAGGGTGTTGCCTTTGTACAGCAAGGCGAAGCGTCCTGAGATATTACTCTCAGCGGGTAGAGTTAAGTCTTGCCCAGACAATTGGTTATAAGCAAAGGGGTAGAATACCGCTTTGTTCCATTTAGCTATGTCGCCGTCCAGTGTCATATGCTGTTCTGCTTGATTGCTAATAAAGGCTTCGAAGCGCCGGCCCGAGTCCGCCATGGGGGCAGGAGGCGTCCAGTCAAACTTACCTTGGGCTTTGTCTGCAAATACTTTGTTTACGGCTAAGTAGGCGGGTTTGGCTTGATATTGCTTATCAAACATTAAGCCATGGTCGTAACCGTTAAACCAAGATGGGATCCAACTGTATTTATCGGTAATTCCCCAGGTAGTGAAGAAATTAGCATTGTCAAAGTAAGCACTAAGTTGAGCTAAGTCTTGATACATATCGGCTTGTTGTTGCAGCGCTCGTTCACTGGCTTCGCCTTTGATGCGCATGTCGATTTCAGTAAAGTGGAACTCTAGCCCCAGCTCTTTGATGCGTTCAATGTTAGTGGCGATGTCGGCGACTCGAGGACTGGTTCCTACCACTAAATGTGCCTGAGTACCGATGGCATGAATGGGCACACCTTGCTCTTTTAGCTTTTTCACTAAGCGGTAGGCGGCATTTGCTTTAGGGCTTTTGCCCTCGGTGGCGTAATCGTTATAAACCAATTTGGCGTCGGGGTCGGCCTGATGGGCAAACTCGAAGGCTTTGGCAATATAGTCTTCTCCTAGGGCTTTGTACCATAGGGTTTTGCGAAAGCCTCCGTTATCATCAAGGGCTTCATTTACCACGTCCCAATATTTTACTTTGCCTTTGTAATGGCCCACCACGGTGCTGATGTGCTGCTGCATGATGTCTAGCATTTCTTGTTTAGAGAAATTACCGTTTGCTAACCAATCTGGATTTTGAATGTGCCAAACCAAGGCATGACCACGTACTGTCATATTATGTTTTTGCGCAAACTCGACCAGTTGATCGGCTTTATCAAAGGTGAATTTACCGCGTTCAGGTTGAAGATAACCCCATTTCATTTCGTTTTCTGGGGTGAGCTGATTAAACTCGCGCGCCAGCGTTTCGCTAAACTGCTTATCTTGCAGGTGGCGAGTTTCTAAAGCTGCACCAAAATATTGTTGTTGCGGTTTAACCAATTCTCGCAGGGGGGTTGCTGACAGTGTAGTGCTAGCTAGCAAAGTACTTAACACCAATGCCTGTACTAGACCACGTTTCCTTAGCTGCATGCGCATTAGGCATACTCCTTTCTTTTAGTGGTTGTTAATGTCATGTAACAATACCCAGTTGCGGCCTAATTAAGCATTGTAATAATTGGCAAAATGATTACGAAAAAATGCCCTTGTGAGCAAGCTCATATTGAGAGGGGAGCTGGTGAGAATGATTGGACTAAAATAGCGTGAATTTTGTTAAGTAAAACAACAATAGAGGGGGCTTTATTGTAGTTATAGTTTCATGATTACTTAGGGGCCACCTAAATGCTGGCGTGCTTGTAGCTATCGCAGCACAGCCGTGACTATGTCCAGTCACCTTATCTGGGCTTTGTTGCTTAAATCGATGGAACTAAATCAAGAAGCTACGATCTGATCAGCTACACCCATCACTCGTCGTAGCCTCATGCCGAAACCTCGTTACAAAACAACTAACTGGAAACAGTATAATAAAGCCTTAATCAACCGTGGCTCTCTGACCTTTTGGATTGATGAGGAAGTGATAGCCGAGTGGAAGCAAAACAAACAAGGTAAGCGTGGTAGGCCTCGCCGATTCAGCGACTTAGCTATTACTACTGCACTGATGGTGAAACGCGTTTTCTCTATGCCATTGAGAGCGCTGCAAGGTTTTCTAGACTCAGTATTTAAGCTTGCTAACATCCCGTTAGTTTGTCCGCACTACACCTGTATAAGCCGTCGAGCCAAGGAGGTTGAGGTTTCATTTAAAACCAAAACCAGAGGTGCGATACAACACCTCGCCATAGATGCCACTGGCCTCAAGGTTTATGGTGAAGGTGAATGGAAGGTTAAGAAGCATGGTACTGATGGGAAGCGCAGAGTCTGGCGTAAGCTACATTTAGCCGTAGATACCAGCACCCACGAAATAGTCGCAGCAGAGCTGAGCTTATCTAACGTAACCGATGCAGAAGTGCTTCCCAACTTGCTTAAGCAGACACGTCGAAAACTCATTGAGATATCAGGCGATGGCGCTTATGACACAAGGAATTGCCATGATGCTATACGTGGCAAGCGAGCGGTTCCGCTTATCCCACCACGAGAAGGGGCAGCCTTCTGGGAGCAAGGACACCCTCGCAATTTAGCAGTCGGTTGTCAGAAGCTCTACGGCTCCAACAAGAAGTGGAAAAAACGCTATGGCTATCATAAGCGCTCGCTATCAGAGACAGCAATGTATCGAGTGAAACAGTTGTTAGGTGGGAAATTAAGCCTGAGGAACTACAACGCTCAAGTTGGTGAGACTTACGCTATGATCAAAGCGCTGAACAAGCTTACGGGGCTAGGTATGCCTGAAACTCAGTATGTTGTTTAAGAACTGATCAACATGGGACTACCATGTCTACACATCGAATTAAGCAACAAAGCCGCTGAGGTTTAGCAATCATGAAGAGTAATGT
>QGCX01000260.1_pt1 | contig 11321 bp, 6 predicted proteins | sample 4708031 | NCBI WGS metagenome assembly QGCX01 (sample SAMN08941163, study PRJNA450518) | Sediment metagenome, whole genome shotgun sequencing project. | reverse complement strand
AAAAATCTACTCCTGCCTCTTTTGCAGCAACGCTTAATGATTTATCCCAATCATAACCATTCCAAAAAGCGCTTCGGCTACGGCTGGACAAATGCATCGGCAGTAAAGTTTGATTTTGCGTATCGAACGGCAACATTGAATTGAATTCATGAAACGGAAAGATTTTCGCGCCGTTTTTCCGCGCCCCACCTTTTGGTTCATTAATCAACGTAACGCCATCGGAGACTGAACTGCCTACTGATGAATATTCCATGGTGCCATCAAACCAGTCATAGCTTGGTGCTAAATTTTCACCATAAGATAATTGCCCTTTTTGACTGGAATAAATTATTCGACCCGCATCATCGTAATCAGCTGTTGGTCTCTTTTTTCGATCAAGCTCACCGGCTTTTGACCAATCCCAGAAAGTCTTAGTGGCGATACCATTACGAGCATAGCTTGGAATATGACAGGTCTGGCAGGCGATCACATCGGTATGGTCATTTAGCTTATCGTCCTTCATGGGTCGATCACCATGACACGACACACACGTTGCACGTGCGCCTTGTGTGGCATTCACACCATTAACGTCACTTGGGCTAGAGGCTTCATATCGACTACCAAACAACTGATGTTCGTTTGCCTGATGGCAACTGGAGCAAGTTAGTCCTGAACCTTCTGAGCTCATATGAACATCTTGCTCAAAAGTCGCCCGAATTAATGCGCTGTCTAAATCACCGTGTTTTGCGCCATCTCCTCCACCATCATAAAAGTGGCAACTACCACAACTGGCCACTGAGGTTTCACCGACACGTTGAGCTATCTCGGTCAATGTCAGACTAAATCGACTGCCTTCTAAATCTACCTTTTGTTTTAACGCTGCCGCACCATCATCGTGACACATGGAGCATTCAGCACCATCCTGATGAAAGCGGAAATTAAAATACTCACCAGTGGTGTCATGGCAGGCTATACAGTCAACCGATGCATTAGGGATTTCATCAGTAATACGCTTTGGTAAGCCATAACCTATATGGCAGCTGCCGCACGCTTGAGTATTGGAAACAACATTAGGATGATAATTATTGATGACATTAAGCTTGCCATAATGTTCACCGTCGTCTAATGGATAATCCCATTGCCAGTGAATCGTATCGTGCAACTGACTTTCAGCTAAATTATGACAACCAATACAGGCCTCATTAATTTGCTTAATATCGGTAAATTCGCCATGCAGAGCTTCAAATTGTTGATGATCTGCGGTTTGACCCGATACGGCCATACCAGGTAAAACCGCAAGCACCGCCAATATTACCAACTGGCGGCTTAATGCATTTAGTAAATCAACTAATGCCATGGGAAATCAGTTCCACTATTCGGGGCGCGAAGTTGCAGGTACTTTCACCGCTTGGCCTAAATCCTGAACGCTATCATTCAAGAGTTGTAACACATAATAAGGATTATGAACGTAGCCCCCTGCGTCTTTAAGTACAAACTGATAGTTATAAGCAGCTTTGGCTAAGCGAGGCGTCCACTGTTTATAGGCATTTGGGAAAATTGCTTCACCTTCATCAATGGCACCATTGGCATTTGTATCATTAAAGAAATATGGGTAGGCATGGGTATCATAAACAATAGGAGTGCCGACAACTTCAGCGGAATATGTCTTCATTGCAGTATAGAGAATCTGCTCTAAGCCTTCGATTTCTTGCTTAATGCCTTCGCTGGAACTGCCATCACCATCAAAGTCACCGTCGATACTTCGAATAAAAGCAAAATCGTCAACGGAACTCACACCTTCATGACATTCAGTACATACCGATACTTTAACTTTGGTAGAGTGTGGGCTATGGCAATCATTACATTGAGTTGCAAAGTCATCGTGATAGAAGAAGTCCATGTAGGATTCATTATCGTATTCAAAACCACCTGCAGCTTCACTACCAAATCGAGTTGCCGCAGCAGCTGAGTAATGCACATTAATAAATTTAATATCTTTATGCTGAACATCATCAGTCACAACCGCCTTACTAATCATGGCTTTCACATCATTACCTGAAGCACGACCTTGATGGCAATCCATACACCGGGCATCACTTTCTTCACGCTCAACTTCTAAGCCTGATGGAAAACTAATACTCGCCAATTGACTTACAGACTTATTATGACAGGCGACACAAGCCACACCTTCTTCTACCGGGGCATCTGTATCAACGATTCCTGGATTTGAACCATCTGCACCCAAGAAATCTAGATGACCCGTTGTAGAATGACATGAGGCACAGGCCTTAGGTACTGCGACTATGTCCTCTTCGTTCCAATGCGTAAAAGCTTCGGATTTAAAGTCACCGTGCGGAGAATTCAACCAAGTTTCGTAAAAAGGAATTTCAACAGTTTTAGTCTCAGCGAAAGAAAGCGAACTAAGCATCAGAAAAAAAATGGCACCCACAAGACTGGTAAATCTATTTACTTTCATAACTATACTCCGGAGTTATTTTCATCTTGGACAACGGATGACTAAACAGATATCAAACCAGTGTAGGCCTTTTCGAATATTTGGCGATACTAAGATATGATTTACATCAAGAATTTCGAAATAAGTGGGGAATATTAGCGCCAAAAGAAGGCGGTATAGCAGCTTAAACCGCAGAAAAACAGATATTTTAAATATTCAAAATTTTTGTACCTGAAAACTAGCTTTTTAAATCTGTATGCTCAGACGTCACACGGTTTTTACCTTTCTCTTTGCTTCTATACTGCATTTGATCAGCAATTTTTATTGAATCTCTCAGCGGTTTATTACTCGCCAACATAGCAACACCAAAACTTGCAGTCACCTGAGTTACCGGGGATATGTCCGCACATGAAAGTGTGTATCGTATTCGTTCAGCAAGATTGCTTGCCTCGTTTGGAGGTGTGTTTTTACATAATATTAAAAATTCTTCTCCGCCCCACCGAATGAGGGCGTCAGTCGACCGTAATTGACTTATACAAATTGAGGTTACAGACTCCAAAACAACATCACCTATATCATGTCCATGCTCATCATTGATCAATTTAAAATTATCAATATCAAATAAAATCAGACAATTAATTTCTTTTTTTGTTTGCTGTGCATCCCAAGTATCTTGTAATAATTCTAACCCTCCCCGGCGATTTAATGCGTCCACCATTGGGTCGGTTGTTGCATGTCGATAAGTACGTTTTAATTCAAAATAACGCCGTACAGTGTAAACGGATAAAAATAAAAATGAAAAAGCAACAGTTAGAATTATTTCATCTAATTCAAAATGTTCGTGATTACTTGAGAAGTCATAAATAAATTCAGAAATTTCGAATCGTTCAAAGATTAGGAAGGTGCAAATAATTGAAGCGACTAAAAAACTCAACTCAAATCTTCTTATTCTTTGAATACTACCCATGCGTTGAAACTTCATGCTTTTACTTTTGGTACGTCTTTTTGAAAACCACATAATTACCAACCATCATACAAACCTAAAATCCACTAGGATTTAGGACTAAAATCGATAATTCTTTACTAGTTAAATAACCATAGCTCATTTCCTAAAAAAGACAGGAATATAGGTATCTCTAATGTTAAATATTTAACATGACTACAGAATAACGCCTACCTGTATATTCCTTAAGATATAGCGAAGCTGCGGGCACCAAAAACACCGACCCAACCATTTTCCGCTATAAAGGCTCGAATCATTGGCATAAAAATCGGTATTTCTTAGGAATATTGAACCCAAACACCCAGCTAACAAGAAGAGGGGCACATCTGAACAGCATTTGAACTTCAACACATAGCCTAATTCACATTGAGGGTCGCCCTCCAAGCGCCACTGGGTATATTTGGCGCAGCTTTAGTCCTGCCGGCATAGAAGAACGAACGGATACACTGACTTTAAATCAACGGTTTCTTTATTTGGTAAAGGGGTCGTGCGACGACTCGACCGGATGCAATCCGACCCATCCGGCTTAATGCAGACGAAAAAAAACCGCTGATCTTTCGATCAACGGTTTCTTTATTTGGTAGCGGGGGCCGGATTTGAACCGACGACCTTCGGGTTATGAGCCCGACGAGCTACCAGGCTGCTCCACCCCGCATCAACTCGTTCTGAAGAAGCGTCTTTCTGTGTGCCCCTTCAACGGATGCGTATATTAATGATTCATTTATTAAAGTCAATTAACTTTTTGATTTATTTGATTTTTTTCTGAATCCAATAATTACGCGCCTTTTTCACTCGCTGTTCAAAGCGTTCATAGTCGGCGAGTTCAACTGCCCCAACCGCCAGCCAATCGACCACTGCTTGATTAATATCAGCTTCGGTATCACTTGCACCTATCCCATCAGATAAACGCTGCACCTGCAGATTCATACGGACACTTGCGTCTTCTTTAGGACTATCGACCCCGACTAGAATTTCAAAATCAATGGTTTTCTCATGCATCAATATTTGGTTAAGCTCATTAGCAGGCTGCAACCAAGCAGATAATTGCTCATTTAAACCTTTGGCTTGCGTCGGAATTTCGATGTTGGCCCACTGGCGCATTAATTCTTCTTCACTGTTTTCACTGAATCGTGCAGACTTAACCCAACCAAACAGGTTTTGCCAATGTTCGTCTTCTTTCGCAAGTTTCGAGTCTTTACATAGAGCCTCAAACTGCGCACAAGCCTCTCTATATTGCTTAGTTAATTTTTGAAAATGCGTTTTAGGCAACGTCCCTACGTTCTCATAGACTTGCTTTAATTCTAAGAATGCAGTGCGTTGGGCACTAATATCTTCACTGTTTAGAAGTTGTTCAATACTCGCTATTACTTCTTCTGCTTTGTGCTTATTTGCGCTCAAGTCCGATTTAAATTCATTAACTTGCTGGTCGCGCCGGGCAAATAACTCGTCACATACTTCGCGAAATTGCTTCCATAGAGCCTGTTCATCTTTTCTAGCGACTAAACCCGCGTTTTTCCATCGCTGCTGCAGCGATTTGACTTCAACTGTGGCCGCTTTGATGTCTTCAGCAACTAATAGAGATTCCGCCTGCTTAATGATATTTCGTTTATTTTCCTTAAACTTTTCCTGCTCATCACGCATACGATTAAACATGGCTTGGTGTACACGGTCAAAATCGGCCTGTGTTTCCTTGTTCGCTATGCGATCGACAGGGGAATATTTACGCCAATCGTTTCGAGCAATTTGAAGAACCCGGTCAACCTCTTTTACATCAGGCTGACTCCAATCGACCAAACCCTCGTAGGTTTTTAATTGATCAACGACTTCCTTACGTTTCTCTAGGTTTACCGCTCTCAGATTACGTTGCTCATTAAAATATTCATGGCAAGGTTCGTAAGCTTTTTGCGCCAAATCATGAAAAGTTTCCCAGAGGTCTTGTTGGCGGTCTTGTAGCCCACGGCTTAAATTTTTCCACTCGTCTTGCATGTCTTTTATGGCCTGGGAGCGTGAATCGGGGTCCATGGATTGATTAACGAGTGATTCCATGCGTTTAATTAACGCCTGCTTTTTAGGCAGTACGGCATACGTCTGCCAATCACGTAACTTTTCTAATGCCTCGGTCGTGTCATCTAATTGTTTCTTAACACCGCTATGCTTATCGAGATCGAACCCTTCAAGTTTCTCCATTACGCCATGGTAAAGGCCTGAAGCTCGACGCAGATGACCCTCTTCAACTGCCGCGATGCAACGTCGCATCTGACTACGAATGGCTCGAACCTGATTAATTTCCTGTTGCCGACCGGCCTCTATCGTTTTTTGATATTCCGCTATCGCAACTAAAACATTAGCCATAGCGGCGGGCTGCGTTTCAAGCACAAATTGAATGTCGAGATAGCAGTCTTCAAAACTGGTGACGATGTCATCTACACCATCATTTTTATTAGCTATAAGTTCAGCAACCTTTTCGAAAGAGCCATAAGTTTGCATTAATGCTTTTAATTTCAGCAAACCAACATCGTAAGCAGTAGAAATCTGGTGAAAAGAGGCATTTTCTTCCTTACTCGCTTTGATGATGTCTTCCGCTTCTCGCCATTGGTGCTGCGCTTGAGACAACAGAGTTTGGGCCTCAAGCCAATCAGATTCCAACGGATCAGACTTACATACCAGAGCCACTAAATGTGATCTTAATCGCGCAATGAGCGCCGTTCTTTGTTCACGCACACGCGCAGCATCTGCCTCAGAGGGTGCCTCTGGTGTTGATTCTTCAACCACCGGCGCTTCTGCTTCTGGCGCCACAGCCACCTCTTGCTCTACCTCTGCAGGTTCGAGTTTTTCAACAATACCCACCAATAGGCGGTCAAATTCTGCTTGCAGTTCAGGGTCAGCCTGAACCACACCGCTCCACTGTTCTTGTAACCCTTTCACTTTGGCAGAAAACATAGGATCGACAGCTCCAGTGGCTAATCGAGCCAATGCGTCTACGATTGCCTTTTGCTTCTCTAAATCGGCATCCACTGCTTTTTTGGCAGTATGAATACTTTCAAGTTTGTCCTGTAAGATCCTAAATACGGCCTTATCTTTACCTTTGGTCTGTTTTATCAAGCGCTGAAGTGTACTTTCACCCTCGACTTTATCTGCTGCGATTTTTCGTATTTTGGCGGTATAACCCACACTAACCAATTGTTCCCATTGATCATCAGTCACCTCTCCAACCTCAAGATCTTGTTGGATCGAAAACATAATAGCGGGTAAGCCATTTAACAGCTGCACGGTTTCATGTGCGTCAAATTTAGCTTGGGTGATTTTTTCTGAAAGGTGCTGCAAATGTTGATTGAGTATTTTACCTTCGGCGTTAGCTATTTTTTCAGCCCATTGAGCTAAGCTTTCCGACTCAGTAACAGTGACGATTGGCTCTGGTTTTACAACCGTTGTGGTTTTAGACTTATTGCGTGAAAAGAACTTTTTAAACATGATTGTGAAACCCCTAAAATATGGCCAGATGCTGATATCGGGAGACGATCCAGCATCGGAAATTGTAAACATCATTAACAACACGTTAGCATACCTTGATCTGGCGAAACGCGGGACAGGATTTAGAGGATGGTAAAGCAAAATTCCAAGGAACTATCATTATTGTGGTACGACTACGAAACTTGGGGAGCGAACCCTCAACGCGACCACATCGCGCAGTTTGCGGCCATTCGTACCGATCTTGATTTAAATCCAATCAGTGATCCCATCGATATTTTATGTAAACCAAGCATCGATACGGTTATTGACCCAGAAGCGGTCACGATTACAGGCCTATCCCCACTGAAATTAACAGAAACCGGTTTAAATGAATGGGATTTTGCTCAACAGATTCATACACATATGAGTCTTTCGGGCACCTGTACCACCGGCTATAACACCATTCGCTTTGATGATGAATGCACACGATACTTATTTTACCGAAACCTCATTGACCCCTACGCTAGAGAATGGAAAAACGGTAATTCACGTTGGGATATTCTTGATGTGGTCCGTATGACTCACGCCTTAAGGCCTGAAGGTATTAAGTGGCCGGTTCATGAAAATGGCAGCCCCTCGTTTAAGCTTGAGCATTTAACCAAAGCCAATGGCGTGGCACATGAAAACGCACATGATGCAGTCAGTGATGTTAAGGCAACAATAGCCATTGCCAAACTTATCAAAGACCATCAACCTAAACTGTTCGATTATGCCTTTGCGCTACGTTCAAAACATGAGGTACGCAAACATATAGATGTCGAAGGTAGACGTCCTCATCTGCATTTTACCGGTAAAATCCCCGCGATAGAGCATTGCATGGGTATTGAGGTCCCGTTAATGGTGCATCCTGATCGGGCTAATGAAATCATCGTCATAGATATTCGTGAAGACCCCAGCTGGGTATTGGATCACAGTGCAGATCAGCTACGAGAATGGCTCTACAGCAAAACAGAGGATATGCCCGAAGGCATTTCGCGGCCGCCGTTTAAAACTATTCACATTAATAGAAGCCCGATGGTGGCTCCGATGAGTTTGCTAGATGATGAAGCGGCAAATCGCTTAGGTGTAGAGATAGAGCTCATCAATGCTCATAGAAACACTGTGGATCAACACCCTGAAATATTAAAACTTGCCCTAGATGTTTTCACCTCAACGCAAGAATACGCAATACCAGAGGATAATGAACACGCCTTATATTCAGGTTTTATCGATGATCACGACCGAAACTTATTAAATAAAATGGCAGCTGGCAAGATAGCAAAAGAAAATTGGCTGAATGAGAGCCACTTGTTACATGACAACCGCTTGCCCGATATTATTTACAATGTGCTTGCGCGTAATTTCCCAGACAGTCTCACTCAAGCACAATTGGATCAGTGGTACCAAAAACGCCAGCCAGCACTCATATCAACTACGATGGGTCAGGCAATCAGCTTAGAAGATGCGATTGCAAAAGCGACTCAACTCATTTCTGATTTCCCTGAAAATTTAGCACTGGTAGACACTAAAACTTATTTATCCGGCTTGCTTGAACACTGGTTTGTCACCAAGCAGTCAAACAAACCAGCTATAATCGAACCTGAATTAGCGACTGACGAAGTACCTTCGGTGGCAAATGAGCAACATGACATCAATGATCAAATGGATCTTTTTTAGTGTTTCAGGTTAAGTCAGGAGTCTACACGCTATGCTTTATTATGTTGTTCTTGGCAAGCAACACGTACACCCCTGCCCTAGCCTCGCAAATTGAGTTAGAAGCCATTCAAATACAGAGAAACGGCCTACTGAATACACTGAGCTATATGGACAGGCATTCGGAAATATTCAATCGCCATTCAAACTCTCCAATCTTGCTCAACCGCCAACAAAAAGAAACCACCGTCGAAATATGGCATCTTTACTTAGACTATATGAGCACACTGCGAGCATTGTCTGAGAGCACCTTAGATTATCTAACCCTGGGATCAACAGAACGCAGTCGCCGTAAAGAACTTCATGCATTGGCCTTTAATGCGCATTATCGTTTTGGCTTAGAATTTATTAGCCGCATAAACAGAGATCCCGAAATCAGTAAATGGCTAAACACCGAAAAAGTAGAAGATTCGCTGCCTAAAAATTTTTACCGCCGCTTCAGAAAAGAGTTTTTAAGTGATTGGGCAACTGACGGATATGATAATTTTAATGGCGCATTTGATTTAGATCGTTCGTCCAAACTGGCGGGGGATATATCTCAAGACATCGCAGCGATTAAAGAACTCAATCGCACCGCATTGCTAACTAAAAACAGTGTCGCAACTTTAAATCGCGCGCTCTATCGTACCTGGTACCCGTTACAAAAAAATGTTGCCAGAGGCATGGGCAAAGTCAAAGTTTGGCGCATTGGGGAAACCCTAATTACGCCCCAGCAAGCATTTAATTTCAGCCGTAGCTTTGAACCCGGAGACTTTTATATCACCCGCAAGGAATGGCGTTTAACGAACGTTGGCATCCCTGGATTCTGGACCCATTCTGCACTTTATATAGGTACGCCAGCAGAACGTGCCTCCTATTTCAATACGACAGAAATCAACACTTGGGTCGCATCTAAAGGGTACGATACCTATGAAGCACTGCTACGCGCCAGTAGTGAAATTTATGCACAACACCCTAAATTTGATGATGCCGGTGCGATAAGAGTCATAGAGGCACTTGATGCTGGGGTGATTTTTAATTCTATTGAAACATCACTTGAAGCTGATGGCGCGGCTATTTTCCGACCAAGACTAAGTAAGCTAGAGAAGGCGAAGGCCATCTATAATTCATTTTATTATTTAGGCCGACCATACGACTTCCATTTCGACTTTGACAGCGACAGTGCAATGGTCTGCAGTGAGTTAATTTTTAAAGCCTACCAAGCAAGTGATTCACAAGTGGGCATAGACTTCCCTCTGTATAGATCAGTTGGCAAAAAAATGCTTACCCCTAGTGAAATTGCACGCTGGTATGACCAAACCAAAGATACTGCGGCACAGCAAATTGATTTGGTTATGTTTATTGATTCCAACGAACGTGACCGGGTGGCATTTATGGCAAACCCGGACACGTTCACCGATTCATGGAAGCGTCCTGATTGGTATATTTTTAAGCAACCTAAACATCCTGAAAATGAAAACATTGCACTTATCAAATAAACAAACTAGCTGGAATTACGAGTAGACTTTGAAAAAAACTGTGAAACTGCGGCTTTAAACGCATCACCTTCCAATCGTTTGCGAAAAATCTCGCCTTCTTCATCCATTGCTTGCAACGTCTTTGCCATATAGGTTTGTTTCATTAAGCGTTTCGATATTCTTACCGACTCTTGAGGTAACCTTGCTAACGCATGCCCATGATGCAATGCGGCACTGAAAAACTGTTCATCTTTATAGACTTCGTTGACTAGCCCCGCTTGTTTCGCTTCAAATGCATCAAATTCTTTACCGGTTAGCAGCCATTCGGCCGCTTTAGTATGGCCAACACGTAACGGTAATAAATAAGATGAACCAAATTCTGGTGATAAACCAAGATTCACAAAGGGCAATTGAAAACGCGCGCTCTCCCCGCAATATACCATGTCACAATGCAACAATAGAGTTGTCCCAATGCCTACCGCCACGCCACCGACAGCGGCAATAATGGGTTTAGGGTAATCGGCCATGGTGCGCAAAAACTTAAATACTGCCGAATCATCATCATTCGGTGGATTTTCTAAAAAATCGGCTAAATCATTGCCCGCAGTAAAACAGGACTTATGCCCAGAAAGCATAATAACGGAAATACTTTCATCTTTCCGAGCGTCAACAAATGCCTGAGTTAATTGAGTATACATTTGCTCAGTGATGGCATTTTTCTTCTCTGGACGATTAAACTGAATCTCAAGCACACCATGATCGATACGAGTTAAAATATCTGACATATCTTTACCCCTTTATTTTCTCAACAACCTCAATTTAAACGAGCGTTTGAATATTGCAAGTAATAACGAGTATAAGCGAAATTATTTGCGACTATTGGTGTAGATCAATAGCGGACAATGCTCGATTTATTTGGTGTACAATTAAATAAAAAGAAGGTCAAGCTGCCAGCTGATCATATACGGAGAGCAAAATGACTGTCGTTAAACAGGAAGATTTAATTCAAAGTGTAGCAGATGCTTTGCAACATATTTCGTACTACCACCCAGCTGATTTTATTCAAGCCGTGCACCAAGCATATGAGCGTGAGCAATCGCCTGCGGCAAAAGATGCGATGGCTCAAATCCTTATCAATAGTCGAATGTGCGCCGAGGGCCATCGACCAATATGCCAAGATACTGGTATTGTCACCGCTTTCGTAAATATCGGCATGGATGTTCGC
>QGCX01000259.1_pt1 | contig 11334 bp, 10 predicted proteins | sample 4708031 | NCBI WGS metagenome assembly QGCX01 (sample SAMN08941163, study PRJNA450518) | Sediment metagenome, whole genome shotgun sequencing project. | reverse complement strand
ACTGACACCGATACTGATACCAACCTGATAGGCTTTGCCATTAATAGTCATCGGTTGTTCAATCGAAGATTTAATTCGTTGCATCTTGCTTTCAACCCCGGAAAAATCCTCCAGTAACGTCAGACAAATTATAAATTCATCGCCACCCAGTCTGGCCAGAAGATCGGTATTACGCGTATGATCGCTCATGCGCTGCGCAACCCCTTGTAAAATATGATCCCCCACATCATGCCCTTCATTATCATTAATCAGTTTAAACCGGTCCAGATCTAAAAATAGCAGAGCAAACTTACGTTGGGTTCTGGCACAATGTTTTATTGACGCTTCTATTCGTTGTTCAAAAGCGCGCCGATTAAGTAAACCAGTTAAGTGGTCATGCTCAGACAAGAAAAGTAATTTATCTTTTTGTCGAGTTAACAATGCGGTCTGGCAGTCTATCTCCTGCTGCATCTGATCCCGGGTTATGGTAATTTTTTTCAGTGATTCTTTCATCTGATCAAAAAAGTGCAGCAAGGACTGGAATTCCACATCCAATCGGCTGTTCACTTTCCTCTGTTCCAAGTCACCCCGGCCTACCTTTAACATTTCCAGCTTAAGCGCAATATAGCCATTGCGGAAACGACGGAAAATAAACAGCGCGATCAAGGCTACCAGAGCAGCAAAAAATGTTAGCTTTATTGCACTTGATATCAGAGTCGATTTCTGTAGCTGGGTGCTGCTTTTGGTGACATTTTGCTGAATATAAAGCAGCTCTTCCGTCATAGACTGAATCAACATGTTATAACGCGAGTGCAAGAAATGACGTGCTTCAATAAACTTTTCACTATTCAAAGGCGCATGTTGGTTCAATTTCCGCTCCTGCACGATCAATTGTGATAGATTATCGTTCATTTTTTTCAATACCACGACCTCAGAAATCACCGGTTGTGCTTCTCCCAAACGCTGTGCCAAATTGGTCTGTGCAATATAAACCTGTTCCAGACTATCGGTATCATCATACTGAAGAAATACCCATAACTGGCTGCGTAACTGATCAATACTGAGCTGCACTTCGACCAATGCATCCATTTCGCTTTGAATTTTTTTCTGATGTTGGAACAACCCCCAGATGGAAGAAATAATCAATATAAATAGCGCCAATGCGGTTAACGCAAGCAGACCCAGTTTTCGACTAATTGAATGCAGCATAGGTTAATCCTCTGGATGGATTGCTGCTTCAAACAGCTCAATTTGCAGATAATTACGAAAATCGGGGGAGGAGCTGCCATTAACTACCCCCAGGTTTAATGCCCATCTGGCCTGCATCTGTAAACTTGATAACAATGAGTTCCCTAACGCCATCCGGAACACAAAATCATGCCACGACCATGCGAGCTGCTTCGGATCAATCGACAATGCCTCACTAACAATCGCCTGGGCGAGATCAGGATTGTCATCAATCCATGCAACTGACTGATTTAATGCCCGTAAAACTTTAATACTCGCCTGTTTATCCTTAGCCATATCTTGCGAAGCAAGTAAATTAAACGAGAGTTGATATACACCCGATAAACCAAGATTGATAATATTCGCATCAATTTTCTGTTCGGCCTGATAGCCAAATGGCTCCCAAATTGAGATAGCATCCACCTGCCGATTAAACAGCGCAGGAATCGCTTCAGTTGGTAGCAAGTAAACTTTTTCAACAACGTCACTCGGAATATTGTTAATGATCAACAAAGAATCAAGATAAAATTCACTAGCACTCGCTTTAACCACACCGACTTTTCTTCCGATAAGATCACTCACCTCTCTGATCCCATAATGAGTCCGGGAGAGAAGTTTTAAGTCGTTATCTGACTCGACGAAGCTAGTCAGCACAAAAAAATCATCGCGTTCGAAACTATTAAACATCACCACCGACTCCGATGATGTTGCCATCTGAACCTGTTGCTCGAATAACATTTGCGCACATTGGGCACCACCATTGCAGGTAATCAGCTCAACATTGATGCCCTGCTGGCTGAAATAGTGGTTATGACTCGCCACAATCAACGGAGCTGAAAGCGGGGTTGGCGAAACGGCAATCTTGATGGTTCCAGTTGAAGGAGCGTTTTCAATCGGTGATGTTGGATTGCGGTCTAAAAACAGAAAGACACCAATCACCACCGTTAAAAAGAGTAGTAATGAGGTTAAAATTTTTATCATATAGCCAACCAACTTTAATATTATTCGATTAAAGTTTAGTCGCTATTTGTTATTTCAACTACTTTGTATATGACAGGTATCGGAGATTCGAATTACGCTCAGCTAGATCGAACATTTTTCTCTTGGTACATTTTTTTGTCCGCCCGGGCAAACAGATCACGAATCCTGACCGTATTAAGCTTTCCTTCATGTAACGCGTAGCCAATACTGACTGAAGGAGCGATATGTAAACCACTCCATGCCAGAGGATGACTGTTAATCTGCTCATGAAGCTTAGCAATAATCTGCTGAACATCCTCTTCCTTGGACACGCGGTGCAGCAGAATAATAAATTCATCTCCGCCAAAACGACAAATAGTATCCGAATTCCGCAGGCATTCATTGAGCTGCTTTGTCACGTGCTTTAACAAAGCATCCCCTGCTTCATGGCCGTAAGCATCATTTACACTTTTAAACTCATCCATATCGATACTGAGCAGAGCAAATCTAAGATTTTCGTTGGATTTGGCCGCTATACGTGCAAGTTGGCTTAATATAAAACGGCGGTTAGGAATCCCCGTCAGTTCATCCTGAATTGAGGTTTTATATAACTCAAGATAACTTCGGAACAACAAAAAAATTAAAATATATCCAAGTATAAATGCGATCGTACCACTGACCCGGGCTAAAGTGACAATCTCAGGTGTATCCTGATTAATCTGTTCATCCTGATAGGTAGCATATAAAATCCAATCACCATTGGGTAAATGAATCGGAAAATCCATTTCAGCCTGTTCAACAACAGCCTGGTCACCATAGATCAATTCGTTATTTGTTGCGGACACTTTTTCAATCGCCAGATTGGCGCCGTCCAGAGAAAATATTCCGGCTTGTTGGAGCAATTTATCGTAATCAAGAACAACACTAATTACCCCCCAGTACTCACTGTTATGCGGTGAATCAGAAAAAATCGGGTAACGAGCAATTAATCCTGTTCCGCCCTGGACAAGCTTTAGCGGCCCATCAAGTACCATCTCTTTCTTTTCACGCGCTTTTTTAACCTTTTCATACTGCTCAGGAACAGCACGGTAATCGACTCCGATTACTTTCTCATTCCCTTTCAGAGGATAAACGTAAGACATTACATCATTAGGCGCCAGAACAATATTTCTCACGCTGCTGGCTTTAGCAACTATTCGCCCAGCGATTGAGTCCCAATGTACAATAGCAAATTGGGGGGCAATGGTAACTAAAGTAGACAGGCTGTCGGCAACATAGACATCATGATACATAGTTGCTTCAAGATTAGAACGAGCAATAGCAACGTGCCCTTTGATGTCATCTTTAACGGTGTTGGTGTGGTAATCGGTAAATAACTTAACCGTCAATTCAATAGCAAAACACGCAAGGATGAGATATAACACGGTAAACCCGGCAAAAAATTGATATTTCCTGCGATATAAATTTGTAAGCATATTCAAATCCGGCAACCAACGCTATTTTAGTACAAATAGAAATTTTCTTTTTATTAAGGAGTTACCCTATATTGAGTATAACCATAATTAGTAAAATAGATAAAGAAATTATACAGGAAGTGACACCGATTACTGTTACAAAAATCGGCAATTTAACCTTATGCTACTCGTATACAGTCAAATTACCGAATTACGCTACGGATTGGTGATTTTTACAGGTTATACACCAGGTTGACATTGATTCCGCTGATATCAACATAATCCTCATCGTACACTTTAAGCCATTCCACTTGCAGCTCTAACTGCCCCCCCTTGTTGATCGACATACCGACACCATATTGAATATCCTCATCAATATCGGAAACTGTTCCGTAAGAACTACTTAGTGAAGCATTCGAGGTTGCAATCCCCAACATACCATAAAAATAAACATTATGATCAACAGGCAAAATTCCGCGACCTAACAGTGAAAAGCTGCGTTTCACTTTAATGTCTGCTACACCAATTTCATCGTAAGACACGTTTCCATAGCCACGGAAATCTAACGCGAAATATTCATCGAATCGATAACCTACGATGGCACCGACTAAACCATTATCAAATGAGAATTCACTGGACCCGACACTGGTAAGATCAACTTCACCGTCAAGATAAGAATATCCCAACCCCCAATAGTGATGTGGCTCAAATTTTTGCTCAAACCCTTGCGCTAGCGTCGTTCCAGACCACAAACCAGCAAGCACCATCAGGCATACACTGCTCATTTTCATACCTAGCTCCTTTAGTATTGTTTTGCCATTGTGACTCTGTAAGTATTAGTCTCAAATGTGCAATTTAGCTAGTATGAATTAGAGAAGGTATGATTAGAACAGAGCATTCAGCACAGGCTGGAATCAGAAAGAAATTATAACAAACGGCTTATGTATCCGGATTACCCGGATGGACTTTATAGTGCTACAATCCTCCCATTAGTAGTAAAACATTCTCTTTTGTTGGTACCACACACCTTGAACTTGAATATTTGTGATGAAAAATTTTGGTACCCCACATGATACCCCAAGAGATTTATATAAATTAAAGGCAATAAAATCAAATGATTAATAACAATATCCAGTGGTTTCCTGGGCATATGCACAAAGCTCGAAAGGAAATTGAAGAGGTCATTCCGCAAATTGATGTCATCATCGAAGTATTGGATGCCCGCATTCCGTTTAGTAGTGAGAATCCGATGATTGCCCAACTCCGTGGCGATAAACCTGTTGTTAAAGTACTGAATAAGCGGGATCTGGCCGATCCGGAAATGACTGAGCTTTGGATCGAACACTTTGAGAAAGAACAAGGTGTACGCGCGATGGCAATTACCACTCAGAACCCGCAAGAAGTACATAAAATTCTGGATTTATGCCGTAAATTGGCCGCTCATCGAGAAGAGATCGGCAAAAATATTCGCACGATGATTATGGGCATTCCCAATGTGGGCAAATCGACCATTATCAATACGCTGGCAGGTCGTTCTATTGCTGAAACGGGCAACCAACCGGCGGTGACTCGTCGTCAACAGCGGATTAATCTACAAAATGGGATTGTATTATCCGATACTCCGGGGATCTTGTGGCCAAAAGTAGAGAACCCACACAGTGGTTTTCGTTTGGCAGCGACCGGGGCGGTGAAAGATACCGCAATGGAATATGAAGAAGTGGCATTTTACACGGTGGAGTATCTTGCTAAGGAGTATCCCGAACGCTTAAGCGAACGTTATCAGATAGATGAAGACCCGCAGTCTGATATTGAATGGATGGAAGCGATTGGTCGTAAACGCGGAGCATTGCGTGCCGGAGGCCGGATCGATCTGCATAAAGCTTCAGAAATTCTTCTGCATGAATTACGTTCCGGTACTCTCGGGCAAATCACCCTGGAGCGACCAGAGATGATTACTAAAGAACTGGTAGAAGTTGCCGAGCAAGAAGCACGCAAAGCTGAAGAAAAAGCGCAAAGAAAAGAAGAACGCCGTAAGCGTTATCTACGCAACAAACGTTAACTTAGTTGATAATAACCCGGTTACGTCCTTGCGCCTCCTCTTGATATAATTCTATATCCGAACATTTCAGTTTCAGATTCAGGTGGATTTCATTAACGACATCCACCTCTTAACTCATCGTCTCAACAGCCGGATAAGCGAACTAGGATGGTATCGAGTTCATTCCATGGCATAAGCTGCGAGTCGATTACCTCGATCCGTGATTCAAAGCCTTCAAGGGTCATTTCATTCACAGATATCACGCCGTTGGACACATTGAACGCGTAACATCCTCGCTCAGTATTAACCACAGCTTTAATCCGTTCCGCAGTCAAACTGGTGAACAGGGAAAAGAGTTCATCAAACGAAAATTGGTATTCCGCCCCAAACAGCCAACCGCAGCTAAAATAACCCTGACCAAAATTTTCTCGTTTTAAACATGCCTGCCCCGGTGGTAACTCAAATTTAGGCTCAAAATCAGCATGATGGTGATGGTGCGGTTCGATATGGCCGGATGCACCTTCGTGAACTCGTTCAATATCCAACACTTCCAGCGGGATCTTTCCCTGTTTAACCAGCTTGTGAAAAATTTTCGCTGGTTGCTGATCCGTCACCCAATCATTAAATATATCAACATCTTGTACACTAGCCTGATCAACTTTATTACCAATGACCACATCTGCACAGCCAAGCTGATCGACAAAATTCTGGTTCGATGTGTACTTTTGATCGCTTAAATTGCGCGGGTCAACGATAGTAATCGTCGCTTTAAGATCAACATAAGACTGATATTGCTCGGAAGTCAGCAGCGCAATAATCTGTTTTGGATGGCCCAATCCAGTCGGCTCAATGAGTAAACGATCCGGCTTTTGACGCAACAAGGCAGTAATCGCGACAGAGGTCGGCACCCCTGCCGCACAACACATACAGCCGCCCGCAACTTCCTTGATAATCGCTCCCTCTTCCGACATCATTGCACCATCAATACCGATTTCGCCAAATTCATTCACCAAAACCGCCCAACGTTGATCCTGAGGCTTCTCTTTTAGCAGATGTAATATGGCGGTGGTTTTCCCGGCTCCGAGAAAGCCAGTGATAATATTTGCAGGAACTCTGTTTGGCATGGCATACAACTCCGTTTTTATTGAGTATATATCTAAAAGAAACGGGGCATCCAGAGGTTAATTGTGTCAGTTTACAAATATACTAAAGGCGCGCCAATTGCTAGCGCGCCTTTACTCCCCGGTGCTCTGTTCGAGAGCTTTGCGATCCAGTAACAAGTATCTGGCGAATTCGGGGATCTTCTACTCATTGTTGCTGTAACGTACTCATTTGTACTGTATTGCGTTTCAAATTGTAGGTAAGGCTATGTGTCCTCCAAAAAGAAAATCATTCATTTGCCTTACACTTTAACTATGGTACAAATCGCTGGAATAACAACTCCAACCTACCATTTTTATATGTAGATCACAGTTTAATTTGCGATATAATCACGCCGATGAATATGCTCCATAAACTGCATGAATATTAACCTTGCAGGGTACAGCCAATAGCAACACCGCACTGAAAAGCTACTTTTCAATAATACTGCTTCGGTTCGGATTTGAAGAGCGTATAATCCACCCGCATCATCTGACTAACCCAATACAAGCTGAAGAGAGAGGCTACATTTAAAATGTCCAAGCGAGAGAAGTTTCGTCCTGCCATGTTGGCAAAAGTTCCTAAAGATGCGATCAATCAGTTTCTCTCCAAAGACAAGACACCGATTTCAGTACTCCTTCTCTCCGTTATTGTTGGTGTTCTGGCCGGTTTAGTCGGTACTTATTTTGAGCATGCCGTTCATTTGGTGTCTGAATCACGTACCGAGTGGTTACGCAGTGAAGTCGGAAACATGCTCCCTCTCGGCTTAGCCGCCTTTTTAATCAGTGCTGGCCTGGCATTTGTTGGCTATTACCTGGTACACCGCTTTGCACCGGAAGCTGCTGGTTCCGGTATTCCGGAAATTGAAGGGGCGATGGATGGTATGCGTCCGGTTCGTTGGTGGCGTGTTCTTCCGGTTAAGTTTTTTGGCGGTATGGGCGCGCTAGGTTCTGGTATGGTACTCGGACGTGAAGGCCCAACCGTTCAAATGGGCGGATGTGTCGGACGTATGGTGTCGGATATTTTCCGTGTTAAAGATGATGATGCCCGCCACTCACTACTAGCCTCGGGAGCTGCAGCGGGGCTTGCCGCCGCGTTTAATGCTCCTTTGGCAGGCATAATGTTTGTAGTTGAGGAAATGCGCCCGCAATTTCGTTACACGCTGATTTCAATTAAAGCGGTAATTATTTCCGCCGTGGCCGCCAACATTGTGTTTCGTAGCATTAATGGTCAAGACGCCGTCATCACCATGCCGCAATATTCCGCGCCCGAACTCCCTGCTCTTTGGCTATTCCTTTTACTCGGTGTTCTATTTGGTATTTTTGGGGTTTTCTTTAATAAACTGATCACTCTGTCTCAGGATCTGTTTGTCAAAATTCACCGTCATGATCGTAAACGTTACTTGTTTGTTGGCTCGATGTTGGGTGGCTGCTTTGGTCTGACGTTGTTGTATATTCCGGAGCTAACTGGCGGAGGTATTGCGTTAATCCCGACCATTACCAACGGTGGCTATACCGCTAATATACTGTTGTTACTGTTTCTTGGCCGAATCATGACCACACTACTCTGTTTTGGCTCCGGCGCACCGGGCGGTATTTTTGCCCCAATGCTCGGTTTGGGAACCCTGTTTGGTTATGCGTTTGGTTTAATCGCACAAAGCTTATTACCAGGCCTGGATATCGACCCAGGTATGTTTGCTATCGCTGGTATGGGTGCCCTATTCTCCGCAACCGTTCGTGCACCGATTACCGGGATCTTGTTAGTTATTGAAATGACCAATAACTACTACCTGATTCTACCTCTTATTATTACGGGACTTGGTGCAGTAATTTTTGCTCAGCTACTTGGTGGCCAGCCGATTTACAGCCAGTTGTTACGTCGTACTCTGCGTAATGAAAAACTACGTCAACGCGACTTGCCAGACGAAATCGTTGAAGCAAGTGAAGCCACGGCTGAAGCAAACGATAAAAAATAACGACTCATACATTCGGTCCAACTGGATGAAGTGAATTCGAAGGAACAAACCTTACAAGGGCATGGATGCCCTTGTGAGAGCGAACAGGGATGTCTTGAGCGTTTTGTGGAATCGACTTCACTTTATCCTTGTACAAAACTTATTTCTTCACCCATAAAAAAACGGCCTTCCGACCGTCTTTCGCTATAGATAAAACAAATTGAAAAGCTTATAAACCCATTTCGCCTTTAACTTGTTCCAGCCAAGTAGCTAAACGCTCTTCTGTCAGGCTTGACTGGTTATCTTTATCCAGAACCAAACCAACAAAAGCATCACCATCAACAGCGTTAGATGCAGCAAACTCATAGCCGTCTAATGGCCAACGACCAACCATTTCTGGGCCACAGTTAGCCACGTAATCGTATAATTCACCCAAGCCATCAACGAATTCGTTAGTGTAGTTGACCTGATCACCCAGACCAAATAACGCGACTTTTTTACCTGATAAATCTAAGTCAGCAAAATTGGGTAAAAATTCAGCCCAGCTTGCTTCTGAACAATCACATTCAATCCCTGGCAATTGGCCCTGACCTAATGTTGGTGTACCAAGAATCAGACAATCGTAAGCAGCAAAATCAGCCACTTCTACACGGTTGATATTCTTTGGTTTATCAGCAATCTCATCACCTAATTGCTTTTGAATTTGTTTAGCAATTTTACGAGTACTGCCGGTATCTGTTCCGAAAAAAATTCCTACTTTAGCCATGGTTCGCTCCTTGAAAAACATTACCCTAAATAAAATGGCGCCTAACATGTTGTATTGTTTGCAATACGTAATTTAAATATTGCAAACATTAAGCCAATGATAACCTACTGTTTTAAAATGAAATTCTAGTGCCAATTTCAAGACAAACCGACAATTTGTCACAAACCCGACAATCAATCGTCGTCATCCTCGTCGTCATCATCAGGTTTCCAGGTAATCGCCCGATAAATTTCAACCCGGTCACCCTCTTTAATGGCAGCATCAAGTGAAGATACTTTGCCAAAAATACCGACTTTCTGTTTTTCCAGATTAATTGAAGGAAACATTTCTAAAATTTTTGACCCATGGATCGCAGACAATACCGTCGCATGTTCATCAACATTCACCGGCATCCACACCTGCTCTTCTGGTAAGGCATACACCACACTTACTTTCATGCGTTACCTCCCTGTTCTACCAGTTCCTGCTTTTCTTTGGCTCGTTTAGCCACAAACTCTAACTTCTGTTTTATTCCCAAAATTGCGCCCAACATTAAGAACCCGCCAGGAGGCAAAATAACTAACAACATGCCGCGATAATCAGGAATAACAGTCACTTCAAGAAATGAGAAGCTATCACCAAGCAATAAGCTGGCATTGGAAAATAAAGTCCCGCTGCCTAAAATTTCTCGTACACCGCCTAAAAAGGTTAGGAACCAGGTAAAACCAATCCCCATGAAGATCCCATCAACCATGGACGGTAAGATGGCATTTTTGCTGGCAAAGGATTCTACTCGTCCTAAAATGGCGCAGTTGGTAACAATAAGAGGAATAAACAGGCCAAGCACTTTATGTAATGGGTGTAACCATGCATTTAACAATGCATCGATCAACGTAACCAATGTGGCGATAATAATAACGTTAACCGGGATACGCACAGCTTTACTAATAATGTCTTTTGTCAGCGCACTGAGCATGTTTGACATAATCATTACCGCTGTTGTCGCCAACCCTAGCCCTAACCCGTTGGTTGCACTACTGGTTACCGCAAGCAAAGGACATAAAGCTAAAAATTGCTTAAGAATTATATTGTTGTCCCACAAGCCATTTTTAATTATTTGTGGATAAACACTTTTATCGCTACTCATGACGTTACTCCTTGTCTTTCGCCAGCGCTAACATCGCCTGATGGACACCACGTACGACACTCCTTGGCGTAATCGTAGCCCCACTGAACTGATCAAAATCTCCACCATCTTTCTTTACAGCCCAAAGCGGCGTATTTTGCAAAGAACGTTGGTTAAAACTTAATACCCATGGACTTTTTGCCAGTTCAATCTTGTCGCCTAATCCGGGAGTCTCACTGTGACTGATAATTCGCACTCCGGTAATTTCCCCTTGCAAATTAACGCCAAGTAAAAAGGTGATTGCGCCACTATACCCATCCTGTACACCGCGAATTACTTGGGAAACCAATTCACCCGCTTTATTTTTTACCGGAAACAGATCGTATATAGTCCCCTGATATTCAATTTGACGACCCTGAGCAAAAACATCATTGCTATATGCAATACCGTTTAGTACCTCGTTAAGTAATGCGCTCTGATCCTCTGCAACCCGTAATTCAATAATGGGACGAGTCGTTGTTTCCGTCACAACTAACAATACCGCAGCTAATCCACAGGTTGCCGCCAGTAACCCGGCCTGATAAGCAATCTTGTCTTTGAGTACTTCGATTTTCGCTAACATAATTACTTCTCCACAGCTGAACGGCTACCGAAAATATTCGGACGCAGGTAGTGATCAATTAATGGACTGGCAGAGTTCATAATCAAGAC
>QGCX01000258.1_pt1 | contig 11341 bp, 7 predicted proteins | sample 4708031 | NCBI WGS metagenome assembly QGCX01 (sample SAMN08941163, study PRJNA450518) | Sediment metagenome, whole genome shotgun sequencing project. | reverse complement strand
ATCCCGATACACATTATGAATATAATCTGCTTCGAACAGTAAAATAAATATTAAATAACCAATTAGAAAAAGTGGAACCCATACTATTACCCTTCTCAGTGAAGTTTTTTCATCCCTTAAGTGCATAAAATCCCATGCAATGTAATAGGCCTTAACCAAGGTTAAAATGATAAAAATCCAGTTAAGTATTTTCATGCCCAAAATATGACTATGGGTCAGGGCCCTTGGTTTAACAATACCCAAAGCAACTTCAATTGTGGTAACTATAGAGAGGAAAATAAGTACTCCCCAAATCTTCTGGGTATTCGACTTAAATTTTAATAGTCCTCTAAAAATCTCAAGTTTATGTTCGTGTGCCATTTATAATCAATGTTTTTATACCAAATAAAAGAATGTAAATACGAATACCCATACCAAATCCACAAAGTGCCAGTACAGCCCAACTTTCTCAACCATCTCGTAATGGCCTCTTCGCTGGTATGTACCAAGAATCACATTAAAGAATATGATAATGTTGATCACTACACCAGAAAATACGTGGAATCCGTGAAATCCTGTGATGAAGAAAAAGAAATCGGCAAACAATCGGTGACCGTATTCGTTATGGACAAGATTGGCTCCTTCCACTACTTGATTTGCTTCTAATATTTTGGACAAGGATTCTTTTCTATCCAAAAGGGTTTTTTCACCATCTTCGTTTAGCTGCTCGGTACGGATAAGAATATTTGGTGTTGCTTTGAAACCTTCAACCACTTCGTTTAATGAGTAAGAAGTTTTGTAACCTTCTCCTTCGAACCAAATACCTTCACTTGCTTGGTGTTTTACTCTTTCTTCTGGTAGCGTTTCTGCAAAATCGGCCAAAGCGGCTCTTTCACCAGTTTCTGCATTTACAAACTGAAGGATTCTACCTGAATTTGTTTCTACCGCTCCGTAATCACCTTTTATAAAAGTTGCCCATTCCCAAGCCTGTGATCCAACGAAGATTGCACCACCGATAATGGTAAGGAACATATAAAGGACAACCTTGTTTTGCTTTAATTTATGACCTGCATCCACAGCCAATACCATGGTCACGGAGGACATGATCAAGATAAAGGTCATAAAGGCTACATAATACATAGGGTAATTTCCATGGAAGAAGGGAACGTGGGTAAATACCTGATCAGCAACTGGCCATAGTTCTATAAACTTAAATCTTGAAAAACCATACGCCACCAAAAATCCTGAAAAGGTCAAGGCATCCGACATGATAAAAAACCACATCATCATTTTTCCATAGCTAGCGCCGAGGGGTCTATTCCCGCCTCCCCAAACGCTGTCTTCTGTACCGGTACTTACCGTTGCATCCATATAAAAGGTCGTTTTATTAAAACTTTCACAAATTTACATTTTTTGACGTATTGTAAAAGACAAAGTTGATTGAAAACTGCTCCAATCAAGTTTTATTTCACGAAATACATAAATAGAATAAGATATACCCAAATAAAATCCAAAAAATGCCAGAATGTGGCACCTAATTCCATTCCCAGCATATTTTCTGGGGCATATTTATTTTTTACTTGCTGAACCAAAACCACTAAAAGTGATATTAAACCCGCCACTACGTGAGCTATATGTACAGCTGCAATCAAAAATACATAGGACATTTTTATATTGCTAGTAGGACCGGTAAAATAATATCCATTTTCCAACATTTGAGAAAAACCTACAAATTGTAGTGATACAAATGTGATTCCCAGTGCCAACGTGATGAGCAAAAATATGGTCCCCATCCTTTGATCGTCCTTGGCTACAGACTTTTTCGCAATAAAATAGGTAATACTACTCAAGATTATCATGGCGGTACTTATGAAGAATGCGCTTGGCAGCTCCAAATCGCTCACCCAATCTTCCCGTTTACTACTCACTATATAGGCGCTGGTCCAACCGGCAAAGCCCATGATCAAACTCACTATACCGAACCAGAGCATCATCTTTTTTGCCCGCCTGTTCTTTTCCTCTGCTGTTCCTTGGGTTAAATCCATTTTAGTTTATAAACTTATCTATTACGTACACTATTTGAATCAATGATATATAGGTAACACTGGCCAACATTAGCTTTCGCGCTGATGCGTTGTCCCTGTTTTCATATAATTTGAAGGCAAAAAACAACATCACCAATCCAGACAACAACACAATTGCTGCTGCAGGAATGGAAAGGTGCAAACGTCCTGTATAACCAAACACTGGAATTATGGAGATAACGATCATCCAAATGGTATAAAGGATAATCTGCATTGCAGTCCCCTTATCCTTTTTTCCCGTTGGCAACATTTTAAAGCCTGCTTGTTTGTAATCTTCGTCCAACATCCATCCCAATGCCCAAAAATGTGGGAACTGCCAAAAAAACTGAATCATAAACAAAGTACCGGGCTCGATTCCAAAATCATCCGTTGCCGCCACCCAACCTAACATGAATGGTATGGCTCCAGGAAAAGCCCCAACAAAAACAGATAATGGTGACTTTGTTTTTAAAGGCGTATAAACACTGGTATATAAAAATATGGATATAGCACCGAACATGGCCGTTTTGGGACTAAGGGCAAAAAGCGACAGTACTCCCAAAACCGTTAGCGTTACTGCAATAATCAACGCAGTTTTCACAGACATTCTACCTGAGGGAATCGGTCTATTCTTGGTACGCTTCATTAAAGCGTCCAAATCTTTTTCTATAATTTGATTGTAGGCATTAGATGCCCCCACCATACAGTAACCACCGAACATCAATAGCAATAAAGAAACCAGGTCAATTTGATAAGCCCCCAACAAGTACCCTGCAATGGATGAGAAAACTACGCTAATGGCCAGTCTGGCCTTAGTAATCTCCTTAAAATCAGAAAATAGTAAGGAAAGGGTATTATTTTTAACGGAACCTACGGCAGATTTCATCCACATCTTTATTGGCTGGCAAAGATAACGTCAGCATATATCTTTTGCAACCTATTGACGGTCTTTGTATTATTTTTGAATAATACCCTACCTTACCAAAAAAATTTAAAACCTCAAATTATGCGCAATATCCCAAGTTTTTTGCTCTTATTGTCTCTCTTGACAGCTCAAGCCCAAAGCAATGAAGTTGACATTACAATTGACACGCTCGCCCAGAATACCTATATGCTCACCGGAAGCGGTGGAAATATTGGGATTTACGTAGGCAAGGAAAAGGTCTATATGATCGATGACCAGTTTGCACCGCTCAGCAATAAAATAAAAGCAATCATCACAACTCTTACCGACAAGCCTATCAGTTATTTGGTAAACACCCATATGCACGGCGACCATACTGGGGGCAACCCTAATTTTAACACGAGCCAAACTGTACTTGTGGCCCAACAAAATGTTAGAAAACGCCTTAAAATCAATGGAGCGGAGAAAGTATCGGCCAACGAAATGGATGAGCAAGATTATGAAAAATTGCTCCCTGAAATCACCTTTTCCGACGACCTAACTTTTTATGATGGGGAAGAGACCGTAATGCTGTTCCATGTACACAATGCCCACACTGACGGAGATTCAATGATCTATTTTGTAAATGAAAATGTACTGCACATGGGAGATACTTATTTTTCCGGACGATACCCCTATATAGACTTAAATAGTGGTGGAAGTATTAATGGATACATCAATGCCCATAAAAAAGCTTTGCTTGTAATTGATTCAGAAACTAAAATAATACCCGGTCATGGAAGACCATCGAACAAATCAGAGCTGGAAAATTATGTGAAAATCCTGGAGGATATCAAACAAATCATTCAAGACGAAATATCAGCAGGAAAATCTTTGGCGGAAGTAAAGAACAACAATGGTTTGACATCAAAGTATGATGACCAATACGGAACCGGCTTCATTAGTCCAGAAAGAATCCGCGAAATCGTATATGTGAGCCTCACCTCACCGATTAAAGATTAAAATAAAAAAAGCCCTGACGTTTGAATCAGGGCTTTTTCCATTCCTGCCTCGACAGGAATTGTATAAATCTTACTGTAGTTTAAAAGTAATCGGAATACTGAAAGGTACTTTTACTGGTCTACCTCTTTGTTTTCCAGGAGTCATTTTAGGCAATTTTTCAATAATACGCAATGCCTCGGCTTCCAAGTTTTTATCTGGTCCGCGCATTCTAATGTTTCCGATACTTCCATCCTTCTGGATAACGAAAATAACACTTACCCTACCTTGAACACCCATTTCCTGAGCGATTTCTGGGTAACGGAAGTTTTTACGGATATGTTTCTGCATCATTTCTTGGAAACAAGCTTTTTTATCACTAGCTCCTTCACAGCCTGGAAATACGGGCACATCCTCAATTACGGCAAAAGGAACAGATATATCCTCTTCCACCTCTTCCACTTCAACTTCCTCGATTTCGATCACCTCTTCCTCTTGGCTAGTTTCAGTAGACTCGATTACGGTCTCTTCCACTTCTTCTTCATCTTCTACAACCTCGATAACTTCGGGGGCAGCAGGTGGCGGTGGCGGTGGCGGAGTCTTAATTTGCTCGGTCATTGGAACTTCTTCGTCCAATTGATCTTCGACATTCAGAGAAATGTCGTAGTTATTGACCTTGTCATATTTTTTCCACTCCATGGCTCCGTAGACCAATGCCAAAACAGCAGCCAATCCTATAACAAAATATAGTGCGCTATTTCTTCCTACGTCTGCTTTCGGGTTCTTTTTTGGTTCCATCCTTTTCTCCTTTTCTAAATTTAGTGTTTGCTAATTTAATTATTAATTGGCTAAATAAACAATTAAAATTTCCATTTTAACGGGTTTTTCTTAGAAAATACCCATTGAATTAGACCAATTCCTGCAAATGCTCCTAGAGTATTTGCCAAAACATCTCCAAATTCGGCCATGCGATCTGTTGTGATCGTATATTGTAATACCTCAATTATTATACCATAGATTATGGCCAAAACCAAAACCATTCTCATTGTTTTGACCAACCCCCAGCTTCCGCTGGTTCTTTCTCGAAAACTTAGACAACCCGTAAAAGCGAACACCGTATAAAAAATAAAATGTGTGATTTTGTCTGCATAAGGAATATCCAAACTCCCTGTATCCAAATTCATGCTTGAGAAAGAAAATAAGCTGAGCATTGTTATAAAAACTACCCAGCCTATAAATAATAAGGTGTATAAATATTTTCTAAGCACCAATCAATGCCTTGTAGTCATCGGCACTCATTAAATCGTCCACCTCAGAGGCTTCGCTCATTTTTATCTTTACCATCCAACCATCACCATACGGGTCAGAGTTCACTTTTTCAGGCTCATCTTCCAATGCCTCATTAAACTCTACAATCTCTCCGCTCAAGGGCAAAAACAAATCAGAAACTGTTTTTACCGCTTCAACGGTTCCAAACACCTCTTCTTTATCCAAGGTTTCGTCAACGGTCTCCACTTCAACGTAAACTATATCCCCTAGTTCACTTTGGGCAAAATCGGTAATACCTACGGTTGCGATATCTCCATCTATCTTGACCCACTCATGGTCTTTTGTGTACTTTAATTCTGATGGTATGTTCATTACTATATGTTTGAATTAGTCGATGGACAAATGTAACAGATTACGGAAAGCTTTTCAAAGAAACTTTGCGACAAAATGAAAGAAAAGTGGTTTGCCTTACTGATTAGTTTCCAAAGTTGTACCTCAACGTAAAGCCTGTATTGATTGTTGTTTGCGGAAAAGCAGTGGAAACGGCAAATTCTGAAAAGGAATGATCATAGAAGAACAGCGCATTCAAACTTTTGCTCAACGCATAATCTGCGGTGAACTTTATGGACATTAACCGTTGCCCCGAAGTAATCTGGTTATTGTCGATATCCAAATTACGGATTATTGTGATATTATCACGTAGTGATATGTCCGCCTTCAGGTTTAAATCTCCTTTTAGTCTGGTTTTCTCTCCACCAATATTGGTCACAAATTTTACGTCCTTAAAACGGTATCCCAATCCAAGGGTATACTCATTTCCGTTGATTTCCGTCAAAAGATTATTATCAAAACTTAGTGACAATGTTCTACTTGTTCTTACTTCGGCCAATAAACTAAAAGAGTTCTGCATCTCAAAATCCACTCGCATTAATGGACTGAACTCATCGGTAAGTACTACGTTATTGATCAATGTTTTTGGAAGCAAATCACCCGTTTCCGTATCAAATGTGGTATTCTGACGCTCCAAATTGGTCTGAAACGAGTTGACGCTATAGGCTGCTCGATAGCCATGACTCAATGAAAAACGTTTAAATTTCTTTTTGAACCACCTGTTTTTCATCAACCCAGTGTACTTAATGTTCCAATTGGGAATCGGGATTTCACGGAAGGCATCCATATTAACCCGTTCTGCATCTTGTCCTGTATAAGCCGCAAAGAACGCTGGGAGCAATACTTCTTGCTGTGTTTTACCATAACGTTCCGGAAAACCGTCCTCATCCAGTTCGCCTGGGCTTTGCCCTCTATCGGCCACCAATCTATTGGCGATAGTGATTCTATTTTGCTTGAATTGCTCAAAGGTTTCGGAATCGAATTCATCACTTTTACTGAACACGGTTCCAATCATCACCGTAGAAATACTAAAATTCCCCATCTCGTTGATAAGGCCATCTTGACCATTTATCCATTCTTCAGGACTATAGCTTTCTTGTGACGAACTCATATAATTCCTATCGGCACTCAAATCAATGGTCAAATCCTGTGTAGGCTGTGCCGTTGCGGTGATGTTCAATTGTTTATTGGTATTTTGCATAAACTGCGTGCTATACTCGGGATAATTGGTCAACCATCCGTTACGTGCCGCTTCAAAACGCACATCGGCCTGACTTCCGAATACAAAGCCCAATGTTGGGCGAGTAGAACCAATAAAGCCTATGGATTGTGTATATCCCGGTAATACTGTTCCATTGTTCTCGCTATAGTTTACATTTACCCGTTTTACCATGGTCAAGATATCCACCAAGGTATTAAATCCTTTACTTGTTTTTCTTGGCCCATCGATATCTTCACCACCTGCAGGATTCCCCGCTTTATCCCTTCTTACAGCTACTTGGTTGGCGGTTACTTTACCGTCCCGTTTCTTAAGACCTAAAAAGTCATAAAAACGTTGCATGCTCATATTTGCCGTAAGATTATGTGTACTTGCATTCTGAACCGTATTGATATTTTCCCCTGCAACCTCAAACAAGGCATCACCTCCACGTTGCCAATCAAAATTACTGGTGTAGGTGTACTGTGCATTTATAAAATTGAGAAAAGGTATTTTACTAAAAGGCAGTTCGTAATTTAACTGCATTTGTTGTGCATGCCTATTGGGCTCACCGATATCAAAAAAACCATCCCATAGATCCAAGGCTGGGTTGATACCAGAATCACGATCATCGTCCACATTAAAATAATTACGAACAATATTGTTGTTGGATGCGGTCAAATTCAATCTCAGCGATTTTGTAATACTGTAGTTAAGCGCGTATTGCCAATTAAACATATAATTGCGTTGCTGTAACAATGGCAATTCCAATGCATCCACCCCCGGCTCCAATACATCCCTATACCTTTGTTGGTTAAAGGAGCGGTTATAGTTGGCGTTTACCGAAAAACTGGTCGGCAACGCATTAAAGTTCAAGTCTTTTAACCATTGCCAATATTTTCCTGTGAACAAGGAATCCTTTTTAGCAAAGGGCGCCACCGGAGCGGGTCTAAAATTGTGATTGTACACAAATCCGGTGGAAACACTTTGATCCCTAAGTTCGGCGACTTCAAAATCCCTGTGGTCCGTTTCGTTGTAAGAATAATTGAAGGTAAAGTTCTCTACGTCAAAGAAATTCTCCTCAGCTTCCTCTCCTCTATTTTTTCTAACACCGATCAAATTGATACTTGTACGCTTTGTATAATCTTCGGCCTGTTCTTTTATGGACTCGGCCTCTTCGGCTGTTGATGCCGCAGCTATTCTATCATCTAACCTTAAATCATCATACACAGGGTCAAACTCCGGAGTAATCAAGGTTTCAGATATTCCATAATTGAACGGAAGTTGAAGGTTCCATTTTTTTGGAAACAACTGTCCTACATTTACATTGGTTACCACATCATAAGAAATAGCATCTTCCAAAGCACGTTGTGTTGGAGATTGATCTATTGAGCCAAATCCAGATGTACTTCTACTTCCTGTCGCCGTTACATTAGCAAAATCGGCCATGTTAGCATCCAAAGCAGCCGTGGCAGCCCATCCACCATTATTCTCCAAACCGGCCAACCTCAACTCATTGAACCATATTTCTCCCCTAGCAGGAAGGGCATCAATATTTTTAACTCCCAGCATCATACCTCGAATACTGCCTAAAGATGGATTACCACGAATTCCAATACGAATGGTTCCCAAAGTCCTTGGCGCAAACTCATCTACAAGAACCGGTTCTCCATCAATAATTTCGTAATATTTGATATCTGTCAATGTTTCATCCGAAATACCTTTAGACTTAACCTTTCGCAGGTCGCTCATGGCCACTTCCAGCTGATTGACATCTGGCCATATTTCTTCTGCGGTCGACGAACCAAAAGGTGTAAATTGAAGAGGTAACTCTATTTGATAAAAATTTTCTTTAAAATCTGTTCCCAACCTAAGAAATCCAACTAACGGCGTATCATCATCCCCATAATCTGAATTAAATATTTTCTCGGCATGCATAAACATTTTAATACGTTCATATTGACGCATATCTACGCTAAGGTTTTTAAATACCCCTCGAGAATCTTGCGGCTCCAAGTTTTCTACTTTTAAGGATAAGGACTGCTCATTTTGACGAATAATGGTATTATTATTATTCAATTGCTCCCTAAACACCCCCGGAGGCAACACATAAGGTATTGGCTGTCTCCCATAGTTTTCTTCAATATTTACTGTATTTACATCAATCGCTGTGGCATCATCGGAGGGATCATTATCAACATCTGGCTGAAGAGAACTCGTGTAAGTTCTCCAATCCCCACGAACCAAATCCAGAGTGGCGAAACGAAGTACTACATCATCCAAAAATCCTGTAAGGTATATTCGCATGAAACTAATGGACCTAAAATCGGAAATTCCACCAACAGCATCGGTAAAATCACTCAATGGTATTTTATATTGTATCCACCTTCTGTTCAATTGGGTTCCATTGGGCAATGTTGGCGTAAGACCTTCACGAATATCCGTTACATACTTATCATCAATAGTGGTATTGGGCTTTATCTGAATTCTATATTCGTAATAACTATTGACCGTGTTCATGGTCAAATCCCTGTCTATATCCTCCACATCAGGTAAGGTAGTGGAGCCTCGATTGGTGTCGGTAACGGCGACAGGAGAGTTCCCTTGTGTATTGTTAAAATCCGAGTACCGCTCCAAAACTCCTCCATCCCTGTTTAAGTAATATTGGTAATTGTCCAAGGCAGGGTCCTCTGCCGGACCATTATAAATGGCAGCTTCTGCAGCATCATCATATCCATCCAAACCAAGGTCTTGTACTGCTCTGTTGGCCTCATCGGCATCAAAGGCATACACTAAAGATTGTGTAGATGGAACTTGACCCCAAATGGTTTCCCTCGGTATTTCATTATTGGTACTTGCGGGCAATCCGTTTTCATATTGCTTTCGACCATCTTTTAATATGTCTTCGGAGATATTACCCAAGTTAAGCACGAGCTCTCCTGCATTTGCATCGGTTGTCTCTCCATCAATGTATGGGTCCAATACCCAAAACTGAACAAATTCCACATTGGATTGTTCAAAGTTGGTACTACTCAACGGTCGCATAATACCACCCCACTTATTTTCTGGAGCCTCAGAATCAAAACTTGGGTTAGCGTTATAAGGCCCTTTTTGATTGGGATAGTAAACAATATCCAATGTACTTTGTACTTGCGTTTGTCCCTGAGCAATATCCGTCTCGGTAAATACTTCATCAATAAAAACCCTACGGGTAGTGTTCAAGGAAATATCATTATCCGACATTCCCGTTGGCCTTTGATTGGTATAAAAAATAGGATCGATAGTGTACCATGCCATTTTCGCCCTTTCGTAACCTACATCTATACCAGTTCTATCATCTACAAATTCAACTGGTGGACTAGCTAAGGTCCATCCTAAGGAAGAACGAATATCAATCAAGGCTTGCGCTCCTTCAAAATCGTCTAAATACGTTGTTGTTTCCCCTTGAAAATCCGCATTTTTAGGAGAGTTTGGCTTCAAAAAAGCCACCTCACCACGCAGGCTCAGGTTAGACGGCACATCAGTATCTATATTTGGCAGTTTATTCGCCAATCTTGTTAAGAATGGAATTTCGGTGCTAAAATTTCCGTTTAAACCGTAAATAGTATTGTTCACCGGTTCCACACCATAGTTGGATTTTTGGGTTAGGGGCCGCTCATTTAAATTTAGGAAGGTCCCGCCCAAAACAAATTTATCATTGAATTTGTGCTCGACGTTCACACCTGCGAATCTCCTTGTCTGCTGACCAAATACCGCATTGTTCTCAACAGAAATATTTATTGGCGTGTCCGAAGCCTGCAAACTTGGATCTAGTATTTGTACGGTTCCTGCCTGATAGTTCACTGTATAATCAATACCTTCCTGTAGTTGGCGTCCTCCTGCGGTAACCGTAACGGAACCTTGTGGCACATTGAATGCCCCAATTGGAATACCATTGTTGGATTGAGATGTGTATCTTCCTTTTATCTGAAAACGATTCTTTTCAGCATCCTGTAACGAAGCTGCCTTAGTTTTGGCATACATGTTCCTAAACACATAACGTTGTTGATTGGGGTTGTAACCCTGATCATTATCAACATCATATACTCCACCACCTAATTTTTCAAAAAGATACTCTCCAAATGGCTCAACCTTTGTAAAAATGATACGCCCCGATTGAGAGTCAACAGTAATTCCCTCCACATAGTCAAAAAATCCATCTCCTCCTGGCTGTACATCATCGTAGGTGTTCAGGCGGTCAAAATTAAACACGTTTAACAATATCTGATCCTGCAAACCTGCCGGCCATCCTGCATTGGGGTCAACTGGAGTAATATAGTTTCTTGGTGTTGGATCGGAATAAAGGATGTTCAGTTTAAAATCTTCTTCATTCAATTGATAGGCTCCCGTGGAATAGATGTTTTTCATCATCAAATCCCAAATAGGATCTTGAACATTGGTAATATTACTTTTCAACAACTTCAAAATCAACGCATTGTTCTCTATTAAGTTGGAGTTTGGCGGAATTGTTGTGGCGTCTACACCGCCATTGGCAAACTCTCCTACCTGGAACACCTGTCC
>QGCX01000257.1_pt1 | contig 11341 bp, 6 predicted proteins | sample 4708031 | NCBI WGS metagenome assembly QGCX01 (sample SAMN08941163, study PRJNA450518) | Sediment metagenome, whole genome shotgun sequencing project. | reverse complement strand
CATATCGCCGGTATATCCCGCCCGCTCACGTTGAGGACAGTCGGTAGGGATTGAAATCATATTACCTTGCTGACTTCTAAATATATTTTCCTGAAGTTGATTTAGGTTCGCATCCGAACAAGTAAACTCACCGGTCCGGTCAAGTTCACTACCAATGACAACACACTCAAAGTTATTTAAATCTACAGTCTCTAAGCCGGTAATTTTTACATAGCGAAAACCATGAAAAGTAAACTGTGGTTCATAGTAAGCTTCTTTATCATCAGCAAAAATATACACATCTTTTTGGTTTTTATTTTGACCAATAATATTCTGAAAAAAGTTACCGTCTTTGTCGAGCTCTTCACTATGTTCAAGCTCGATGATCTGGCCAGAATTGCACTTTAAACGAAAGCGCGTATAGCCAACAATATTTTCACCCACATCTAATATCGTTTCACCTTTTGGTGTAGTGATCAGTGCCTTAGGTTGCAGTACTTTCAATTGTGCAATCGGTTCGGCATGGCGCGGTTGAAGATTAGCGTAACCATAGTTTTCAAGGTTAACTTCTTTCCAGTCTGTAGTATCGTAACCTGCGTTTAACCAGCCATTTAGTTCTGCATTGGCATCATGTCGCTCGCCTACAAATATATCCGCGTATTGCAAAGGTCCAAACGACCATTGGAAGCCGTCATCAGACACAACGGTTTGCTTGCTGCCATCTTCAAATTCAATTTCAACTTGCATCAAAAAGGCATTGTGATCACCATATTGATTGCCCACACCCAGCAATCCAATTTTCCCGGTATACCAACCGTCTGCCAGAATCACAGCCAAAGCATTCTCACCGAGCGTTAGGGCTTCGGTAATATCATAAGTTTGATACTCAAGAAACTGGTCATAAACGGTATATTCTGGTGCAAATAAATTACTTACTTTTTGACCATTGATAAATAGTGAATAGATACCGTGCGCGGTCGCGTAGGCGACTGCTTTCTTTACCTGTTTGCCGAGGTTTATTTCTTTTCTCAGATAAACGGGTTGATCTAAAATTTCTTCGGGGTGTTTATGGGAGGATAATTTTCCACTAAACAATAAGCCAACGTTTGTACTATCTGTAATAGGTTTGCGCTCAAGCGTCGGTGACACCCAAGACGCAACCCATTGCTGCTGATCTAAAAGGCCGGTAACAAAGCTTTGCTCAGAACTTTCTACTGACTGGCCTTTATCATTGGTAGATATGACTTTCCAGACATAGGACGTACCAGATTCTAACGCTTTACCAAAATAGTCAAGCTGACACAACAAGCTCTGTTGGTCACCAGAACGCCACTCAAAAGAAGCATCTGCGCTGTTTAGAATAATTTCAAAACTTTTCTGAGAGATATTATTCTCATCAGATGCTAGCTTCCAAGAAAATTCAACTGCCCCTCCGATACCAATAGGGTTGGTCATAGCGTTACACTTTAGATCATATATTTTGTACATAACATCACTTTTAATTTTGTTTATTGTGGCTTTTTATCCACTGAGAACTGACTCACAATTAGAATGCCGATGATGTATATAACCGCCATCATAATTGTTCGTAAACCAGATAAACCTGCAATGACACTGTCATTTTGCATAAATTCAGTCGGGTTAAATCCAGTCTTCGCAAGCACTAAACCCACTAAACCACCGGCCAAAGCAGTACCCAGTTTAATTGCAAATGAATTCAAAGAGAACACTGTACCATCAGAACGTTTACCTTGCTTTTTATATAGGAAGCCTGCGGTTTGAACCATCATTACTGAAATTGAAACCATTGGTACAACAACCGTTAAACCATAAATACCAAACAATACAAAAAGCAGTGTCATATTTGTCGTCGGTATAAAATAAGCCATGATAGACAGTACCGCCGAAATCGCCATCGCGATCATGGTGGCGTGCTTAGCTGAGATATATTTAATCATTAACGAAGCTAACGGTGCACCAAGCAAACCAATTCCGCCGGTAATTGCGAAGTACAAAGGAATCATCTGTGGCTTATGCATCACATAAATCATATAAAATGCACCGGCCGTGTTTGGAACAATCAAGGCCAACGCTTGAAAAACCATGGCAAAAAATACGATAAGTACTGGCTTGTGCTTTAAAATAATAACAAACTCTTTAAAGACATTACTGCGTTCAAAATTAGGCTTATCAATAATGGGGCGCTCTTTAGTGCTAAAAAATGCCACCCAACCAAAGATAGTACTGAATACCCCGACAATGACCATAAATACCGGATAGCCCACCTTCAAGGCATCTACAGAGTCACCACCACCAATCTTTTGAATTATAGGATATGCAAAGGTTGTTGCTAAAAGGATAGCAACCGAAGTAAAGAAGCGCGCCGAAGCTAAAAATTTACCACTTTCTCGGGGCGAATTTGTGATCACTGGTACCATACCCATCAAAGGCACATCGAACGCAGTAAATAGCATTCCGGTAATGGTATAGGTTACAAACGCATAGATCACTTTACCTGTGTAACTGATATCCGGTGCACAAAAAGTCAGCGCTGAAAAGACAGCTAAGGGTAACGGGACAAATAATAAGTAAGGTCTGAAACGTCCCCAACGTGTTTTAGTTCTGTCGACAAGTGCCCCCATTATTGGGTCGTTAACAGCATCCCACACCTTGGTCGAGACCATAATGATACCGGCAATGCCTGCCGATATTCCAAGTACGTTAGTGTAAAAAATTAGCAGATAAGAGCTGATTACCCCCAGTGCCAAATCTTTTCCCAGTGAGCCTAAACCATAGCCAAAGAAGTTAGACTCACTTTTTATTTTTTTGTTCGTATCATCGACAGAGTCAATTATGATATCTGTAGTCATAGTTGTTATTCCTGCGTAACTATTATTTATTTTTTTACGCCACACCTATGTATGGTTAAAACCAACAGTAGCACCTAGCCGCATTAATTAATTTGTAGTTTCCCAACAATAAATATGTACTTTTCAAAGGATTAACCGAGAAATCAGTAAAAGAATGAGGCGTATCAGTTAAGTAAGTAGGCTGCCAATTATTTTAAAAATGATCTAAAATGATAATTTATTGACACACTTTAATTAATATTCGCCCTTTACTGAGCAATTACTTGATGACCGAAGAATTTATAGACTTCATCAAACAGACACTTTCGCCTGAAATCAATGAAGACAGCGCTGAAATAAAACGCAACATGTGGAACATCCAACACCGTTCTATTGCTAATTCAGTGATTCATGCCGATGAAATCTTTATTTCCGATGAAAACATTCTTGTGTTACTCCACCCTTTCAGCGCAAATTCTGTCAAAGAAACACACTCACATGAATTCTTCGAATTCGCCTATGTTATGCGTGGGCAATGCCATCAAACAATTGGAGATACCGAATTAGATCTGATCGAGGGCGATTTATGCATTTTAAACCCTCATGCAAAGCATACCATTGGTACGCGATCTGAAGATGACATATTAGTGAATATCATCATTAAAAAAGCATTCTTTAGCGATTCCTTTATGAATCTAATCGCCGACAATGACATGATGAGCAACTTTTTTCTGATGTCTCTAATGACATTGAGATCCAGCAATCCGTACCTTTATTTTCCGGCTAAATCGAGTAAAAAGGCCGTCGAATTAATCCATAAGCTAATATTTGAATATTGCGAAAAGGGCTTATGCTACAAAAAATCGATGGAATTCTATTTAGCACTCATATGCACAGAATTTTTACGCTTACATAAGGAATCGGTCGATCAACAAAACTTCGAGCTTATGGGCAACAATGAATTGTCAGAAATATTAAATTTTATTAACCAAAATAAAGCAACAGTAACACTAACGTCCGTCGCCAATTATTTTGGATACCATCCAAACTATTTATCTGCGCTCATAAAACAACATACTAACCAAAGCTTTTCGGTATTTCTTAAACATGCAAAATTAGAGGAAGCCAGTTATCGATTGGCGAATACTGACAATAGTGTCGATGCGATTGCTGAGGATCTTGGCTACTATGATCGAAGTTACTTTCATAAAGTATTTAAGTCAAAATTTGACATAACACCGACAGAATACCGAAGAAAATATCGAGAACGCGCCGAAAAATAACCAAAATAATCAACTACATCGCAGACTTTTTAACAATCAACGGTGCCTGTATAACCTTTCTGATGTCACTGACCGGCAGACCATTATGAATCAACTGCACCATTACCTTCATGTAGCGATGAATATGATTAAAGTACGCTTTATAATCTGCGCATAAGTAACTTAACCCTTTCTCACCATGACTATCTACACTAAACCGATGCCTTGGGCATTCACCATGACAAGCAAATTTAACTTCGCAGGTTTGGCAATCACTTGGTAAAAGACTGGACTTAAGCGTTCCAAATTCAACTTGTTTAGCCTTATTCAACAGTTCATTAGGGGAGTCATCTAGGATGTTTCCAAGTTTGTATTCTGGATATACATAGTGATCGCATGAGTAAAGATCACCATTGTGCTCAATCGCTAAGGCTCGTCCGCAATTTTCAGAAAAAACACACACTGTTGAGGGTAGGCCTAGCCAGGACTCAAGCGCCCATTCAAAATTCATAACAAAGACATCGCCAACGTCATTACGAACCCATTGTTCAAAAACATCCGTTAAAAATTTCCCGTAAGCACCCTGCCTAACACTAAAGGGTGTCACTTTTTCCAGTTGTCCTGCTTCTAAAATACTCGAAGGTGATGCATGGATAAGAGGGATTAAATTTTCACCGTGCTGCGGTTTTCGTTCTACAATCGGCGTAAATTGGATAAACCTGACACCAAGGTCTTTGAGGTATTGGTAAATTTCTACACCATAGGCCGATGATTCATTTGTAACGCAGACTAATACATTGTATTTTATTTTGAATTTTTGTAGGCGTTTTATCGTCATCTCAACTTCGTTATGGGTTGCTTCAAAGTTATGGTTAACACGATAACGATCATGGAATTTTGCGGGTCCATCCAAGCTAACCCCAACGATAAAGTCATTAGCTTTAAGAAATTCACACCACAGGTCATCTAACTTTAAGCCGTTGGTCTGAATTGAGTTAATGATTTTCTTACCATTACTATATTTTCGCTGAAAGGCTATTATTTTCTTATAGTAAGAGACTCCCATTAGCGTGGGCTCACCACCTTGCCAGACAAATTGAACTTCTGGAGCCGGTTGGTCTTCAATATAACGCTGGATAAAAATCTCTAAAACGTCATCAGCCATTAGAAATTTTTTTTGATCCGGGTAAAGCTGTTTTTTTTCTAAATAGAAACAGTAATCGCAGGCCATGTTGCATATTGGACCAAATGGCTTTGCGAGTAAATGAAAGCCAGTTCCAATTTCAGATTGTTTCAAAATGTCACCCTTAATAATCGGTGTAAACGCGAACAAATCCCAGTGCTTATTACAGCACTAGGATTTTAACTAACAAATTGATCTTAGTGAGCCGCCGGTGCTCCTGCGCCTTGAGGTCGAAACGGAATCATCTCAACCTGAACATATTTATATTCGCCGGTAAACGGGAATCCGTTCTTATCTTTATAAGAAGGATCAACCGCTGTTAATGCATCTTCACCAATACTTAGGCCTTCAAGTGTTGGTTGAAAGGTAGTCATCACTTTGCCGCCACCAATTTCATTGCCATTGACTTTTAACGTAACGATACCGACAACAGGGTTAACTTTGTTAACAACGACTTCTAGTAAAGAATCGCCTAGCGGTAACTTAGCTTTCGATACCACTTTTGTAGGAACACCAAATCGATTAAATACAAAAACCAGATGCTGGTCTTCTACGTACATAGAATAACCGCCCATGTCATCGCCCATCGCAATCAATACACCTTCATCATCAACACTGTGCATCGTTACCGGTGCAGTAATATCGTAGCCGTTAATAGCAATGGCCGGTGCAGCCTGAACATTTACGAAAGATGCACCAGGATAGTATTTATAAACCATACGGTCTTGTGCAGAGCCCGGTCTGATATAGGTTAAATCCCGCGCCGTCAATTCACGCATGGGAAGAATATTGGTTTGTTCAGCTTGAGCCATAAATAGATCTTTTAGCTCCGCCAATTTCTCTGGATTCCGTGCAGCAAGGTCAGTTGATTCACTAAAATCTTCGCTTACGTGATACAGGCGCCATAAATCGTCTTCAAATGGTTGACCATTAATATGGTCAGATACTGCACGCCAGCCATCAGAATAAATCGAACGACTACCCACCTTGTAGTAAAATGCAGAACTTCTGACTTCTGCGGCTTCAGACGTATCAAATGTTGCCGCAATGCTTTGGCCGTACATCGGCATCTGTGCTACACCTTTGAGCATTTTAGGTGGCGAGATATTTAACAATTCCAATACTGTTGGCGTTATATCGGCAACATGCACATAGTGATCACGTACTTCACCTTGAGCCTTAATGCCATTTGGCCATGAAATAATTAGGCCGTTTCGTAAGGCTCCGAGCGCCATTTCACCTTTATAACCAGAGAATGGAGTATTAGATACTTGCGCCCAACCCTTTGGGTACACTGCCTGCATTTCGGCAGTTCCAATCAGGTCGTATTTCGGCATTAAGTCTTCAGAGCTTGCGATTCGGCCACCGGCCATTGCATTAATGAAACTATCGGTGCCTTCTGGTCCACCGTCCGGGGTTGCGCCATTATCTCCAGCCAACAATACGATCATGGTATTGTCATAGATACCTAACTCTTTAAGGTGAGATATCAGCTTGCCAATCTCCTCATCAGCCTGAGTAATATAACCGGCATAGACCTCCATGAACCGAGTGTAGAGTTTCTTTTGATCAGCAGACAAAGTATCCCACGGCTTAACCGTTTCGTCCCAAGTGGCAAGTTGAGTATCTACTGGGATAATACCGAGCTGTTTTTGTTTTTCGAAGCGTTGCTCGCGAATCACATCCCAACCTGCATCATATGCGCCTTTATAAACATCACTGTAACGAGCTGGCACTTGATGTGGTGAGTGCCCAGTACCAAAGGCATAATTCATAAAGAATGGTTTTTTGGGAAAGTTCGACACATGGTCTGTTAGAAACTGATTAGCGTGCGTGATTAGGTCTTCATTAAGGGTATAGCCGTCAATATCAGGTGCTTTCAAGAATTCATTACCACTCACTAACTGCGGCTTATATTGATCGGTTTCGCCGTCCATAAATCCATAGAAACGATCAAATCCGCGTTGCATAGGCCAATCATTATACGGTCCTGCAGCAGATATCGTATTCACAGGGGCAATATGCCATTTGCCAAGACCATAAGTATTAAAGTCATACTCTTTAAGAATTTCTGAAATTAAACCCGCATGCTCGGAAACATGACCTTGAAGATTTGGAACACCTTCAAGTGAAACGTTTGCTACATGACCCATACCTACACTGTTATTCTCACGACCAGACAATAATGACGCACGTGTCGCCGAAGAAAATGGCAGTGCGTTAAAATTGTTATACCTCAGACCACTGGAGGCAAGTGCATCAATGTTGGGAGTTTTAATTTCAGAACCATAAGCTCCAACGTCAGAAAAACCAATATCATCAAGAATAATATAAATAACATTGGTATCAGTAGATGCTATTTTTGGTATCTGCGTCGGCTGCATATCTTCAGCGCTTGGCGAGGATGCTTTTTCCTCTACTGAGTTACATGCAGTGAGTACCGAAGTCAGTGTAAATACTGACCCAAGGGTCACAGCGGCGGGCAATATTTTTGATCGATCAAAACTGCGCTTCATAGGACATTTATCTCTTATTATTTTATTCAGAAGTATTTGCGAAGAAAATTCTAATGTATTCTTAACCCAAATTTTCGACGTCTAACTGGAAAAGAATCACTTACCTAACTAGCGTAAGGTTTTTTCGAAGAAAATTCAGTTTTAGCTCGGTTTCGTATTGTTTCAACGTGTTTCAAAAAACTTAAACAGTAACCGCTAACCATTTGAGTTGAGTTTTCTTTGCACGTGAATAGCAGGGATAATTTAATTAGGCAGACACTAAAAAGCCCAATTAAACTTGGGCTTTATACGCAAAATGATTAGTGGGTATTTTACAGAAATTACTTCTTGGTTTGACCATAATAAGCATTTTTACCATGTTTACGGTTATAGTGCTTATTTAATAATGTTTGATTTACGCGCCCACAATCAGGATTAATCAACAATGTATTTAAAGCCATCTTGGCCACTTCTTCAATGACGACCGCATTATGCACTGCTTGATTTGGAGAAGATCCCCAAGCAAATGGTGCATGCTCATGAATCAGCATACCTGGTACAGACATCGGGTCGGTGTCAGCAATCGTTTCAACCATGACTAAACCGGTATTACGTTCGTATTCTGAATTAATTTCATCATCGTTTAACGCCCGTGCACATGGAATGTCACCATAGAAATAATCGGCGTGAGTAGTACCCAGTGCTGGAATTGCCTTACCCGCTTGCGCCCATGAGGTCGCCGCAGGTGAGTGGGTATGCACAACGCCCTGAATATCAGGATAGTGCTGATACATAATTAAATGCGTCGCGGTATCTGAAGAAGGCTTATAGTCACCTTCAACCACTTCACCCTGCATATTAACCACCACCATATTTTCTGGAGACAGTTCAGCGTAGGCAACACCACTAGGTTTAATAACCATAAGGCCAGCCTCGCGATCAATACCACTGACGTTTCCCCAGGTAAAGGTGATTAAGCCATATTCCTGCAAGGCCATATTGGCTTTATAAACCTCTTCTTTTAATGCTTTTAAATTCATTAATTCTTACTCCGGTAAACGACTTTCAACAAATGCGCCATACTTTAAATATTCTTGATAACGCTTGTCGTAACGGTCAGCTTGAATTTTTCGCGGATTAAATATTGCTTCAGTTTTACTGGCTAAAGATTCCTGAGCCTCTGGAATGCTCGAATAAATATCGGCGGCAACTGCACCGCAAATCGCAGCCCCTAAGGCACAGCATTGCTCAGACTCTTTCACTTCAATAGACTTATTCAGTACGTCAGCACAAATCTGCATAATCGACGGAGATTTCTTAGAAATACCACCAATCGCGATAACTTTATTAATCGCAACTTTTTGTGCCTCGAAGCATTCATTAATTGCGCGAGCTCCGAAGGCTGTCGACTCTACTACGGCATGGAAAATATCTGTCGTTTGGGTACCCATGTCCATATTAAAAAATGCAGCTTTAAGGCGTTGGTTTGCATTAGGTGTACGACGACCATTAATCCAATCCAGCGCTAACGGTTTAGCGTCTGTAACATCATAATCAAGTAGCTCATCACCTAATTTAGCAAGTACAGAGCTCTCGATTTTTGCAATTTCTTCAGCAGGTAAACCAGATTGATTAACTGGCCACATCAATATGTTTTTGAACCAAGCGTAATAGTCACCAAAGGCAGATTGACCGGCCTCTAAACCAACTTTGCCTGGAATAACCGAGCCATCGACCTGGCCACAAATACCAGCAATACAACGATCGCCAATTTTCTCATAGGTATCGACTAAAATATCGCATGTACTGGTACCAATAACTTTAACTAATTCATTATCTTGCGCACCTGCGCCGACTGCACCTAAGTGACAGTCAAAAGCACCGACGGCTACGACCACAGATTCACTCAAGCCTAACTTTTCAGCCCATTCTGCCGTTAGACGACCGACCGATTGATCACTGGTATAGGTTATATCGCCAACATTGTCTTTGACTGCTGACAGCTTAGGGTCCAACGCTTCAAAGAATTTATTCTCCGGTAAGCCACCCCATGATTCGTTCCATAAGATTTTATGGCCACTGGCACAACGAGATCGTTTCAAATCTTTCGGTGCCGTCGTTCCGGTAATAACCGCCGGTAGCCAATCACACATCTCAACAAAACTGTGCAATGACTTAGTCACTTTAGGGTTGTTACGTACAACTCGAAGCAACTTAGCCCAATACCATTCCGATGAATAACTACCACCAACATATTTAGTAAAATCGGTATGCCACTGCTTGGCAGCTTTGGTAATTTCTTCAGCTTCAACAATAGAGGTATGATCCTTCCATAATATAAACATGGCATCTGGATCATCTTTAAATTCATCGCGTAGGGATAACGCTGTTCCGTATCTGTCGACTGCAATTGGCGTTGAGCCTGTGGTATCAATACCAATCGATTTAATCTGAGCGAAACATTCATCACCCAGTTGCATCTTCAGCTTCTGAGCCGCATCTGCCATGGCATTTAGAATGTCTGTAGGGTGCTGACGATATTGTTGAAGGTCTGGGCGACAGTATTTGCCCTCACCCCAAACTTTGTAATAACTTACGGATTCACCTACCTCTTCACCGGTAATAGCGTCAACCACTAACCATCGAACAGAATCACTTCCGAAATCTAGACCTGCGATATATTGTTTTGACATTAAGGGAATTCCTTAACTGAATTATTGTTGGCTTACTGTGCTCTTATATGGATCGTTTCGTTATAGATAATCGTGCTGTTTATATTAAAATTCTTATCAAATACTGCTGTTCTAGAAATTTTTTCCATATGATTCGCTGGAAACCCCCCGAATTTATTGGGAACAACACATATTAGAAAAAAGTAGCCCAAAAAAGAGACAATTACCAATAATATGGATATATTAGCTGCACATCGACCAAAAAAAGAATGATAGCGATGACAGAAATCATACAAGATCCTTTGCAACCAGGTTACCCATTTAACGCCCATTTAGTCTCTGGAATCACGCCTATTGTTAAAGGCAGTGAACTCGATTTCTGGATTGATCGACCTAAAGGGCTTAAAGGTTACATACTCAATTTAACAGTCTCCGGTGCAGGCATAGTATTTCCGGGTAAGAGTTATGAGCAAAAACTAAGAGCCGGCGATCTTATGCTATTACCGGCAGGCGCAGTGCACGATTATGGTCGTCACCCCGATTTTCATAACTGGTATCATCGCTGGATTTACTTTCGCCCTCGCGCTACATGGACAGATTGGCTTAAATGGAGCAACACCCAAGAAGGGGTTGGTTTTCTATCTTTAGACCAATGTGAGGCTCACGAAGCCATACCTTCCATCGACATGCTTTTTCAGTCGGTCGAACATCACAGTAAAAGTGAATCAATGCTCTCTGAAGAATTAAGTTTAAACTTACTTGAGCATATTTTAATTCGTTGCCGTGAGCATGATTCCACTCGACCAAAGCTACCAGTTGACCAACGAATCCATAGAGTGTGTCAATTTATCAGCGATAATTTATCTAAAGAATTAACTGTGGAAGAGCTTGCAAGAGTCGC
>QGCX01000256.1_pt1 | contig 11375 bp, 8 predicted proteins | sample 4708031 | NCBI WGS metagenome assembly QGCX01 (sample SAMN08941163, study PRJNA450518) | Sediment metagenome, whole genome shotgun sequencing project. | reverse complement strand
GTGTAATACAGGACCGGACCATTTACGAGGATGCCCATATTTTTGCGCCCAACCTCCATGCCATGGGGTTGATGACCAACCGTGATTTTGAAAATTACAAAGGGCTTTTTGAGTTGATGGAAACTTTGGTGCAACCGCCCGATTTGATGATTTATCTACGTAGCTCCATCCCCAACTTGGTAAGCCAGATTCATAAACGTGGACGTGATTATGAAAACTCCATTTCCATTGATTATCTCAGCCGTTTGAACGAACGTTATGAAGCTTGGGTAAACACCTACGAAAAGGGCAAGTTGCTCATTTTTGATGTGGACAATCTAGATTTTGTGGACAACCCAGAGGATTTAGGTGAAGTGATCAACCGTATAGACGGGGAGATTCACGGGTTATTTGAGTAGGAGCTCTTTTACTCGACTGCCTTTTCCCAATTCTTCCTTACAGACAAAATATTAGGTATCTTTAGATGCTTTCGCACGCTAAACAAACTAATATTCAGTTATATGAAAACTTTGCATCCAACCAAATATGCAACTTTACTGTTTGCATTCCTCCTCTTTTTTACCACTAATGCCCAAGAACTCGCCAAGGTTTCACCAGAAGAAGTGGGCATGTCTTCTGAACGTTTGGAATATTTGACGCAAACCTTTCAGGATTATATTGATGAAAATGAATTGCCCGGTGCTACAATACTTGTAGCCCGAAAAGGCAAAACCGCCTATTTTGAAGCTTTTGGGAAAAATGATTTGGAGAACACTGTTCCGATGACCAAAACCTCTATTTTTAGAATAGCCTCGCAGACCAAGGCCATTGTAAGTACAGGCATTATGATGCTTCAAGAAAAAGGGAAATTATTGATTACCGACCCAGTCGGGAAATACATTCCTGCTTTTATGGAGACCACGGTAGCTGTAAGCAAAGACGATGGTTCCTACGATATTGTGCCAGCTAACAGACCCATTAGGATCCGTGATTTACTAACACACACTTCTGGGGTTTCTTATGGAGAAGGAATAGCCTCCGACCTTTGGGAAGAAGCCAATATACAAGGATGGTATTTTGCTGATCGCGATGAACCCATATTGGCCACAGTAACCCGAATGGCCGACCTTCCTTTTGAGTCTCAACCCGGAGAACAATTTGTTTACGGATACAACACCGATATTCTTGGAGCCTTAATTGAGGTTGTTGCGGGGAAAGCCTTGGATGTATTTCTAAAAGAAAACATTCTTGATCCTTTAGAGATGACAGATACACATTTTTACTTGCCTAAGGACAAAAAAGAACGTTTGGCCGTGGTGTACTCCTCCACGGAAGATGGTTTGGAACGTGCACCGAATCCCGGAGGCATGGTGGGGCAAGGGGCTTATGTGGGCGGACCTCGAAAAAGTTTTTCAGGTGGGGCTGGACTTTTAAGTACCTCAATGGACTACGCAAAATTCCTGCAAATGATGCTGAACAAAGGAACTTTTAACGGAAAACGTATCCTTTCCCCAAAAACCGTTGAGCTCATGACGGTAAATCATTTGGGCGATGCAACTTTTCCATGGTCCGGAGGCACAGGGTTCGGTCTTGGATTTTCAGTTGTGGAGGACTTGGGCGATCGCGGCCTTCCAGGGTCGGTCGGTGAATATGGCTGGGGCGGCGCCTACCATTCCTCCTATTGGGTAGATCCAAAAGAAGAATTGGTGGTTGTTTATTTCACCCAATTGATTCCTGCAGGAGACATTGATGATCATGGAAAATTAAGGGCTCTAATCTATCAAGCTTTGGTGGATTAAACTTTTATTTCTATTTCCCTCAACCAAATAACCCGTTCACTCATTGGCGGTTTACTTCGGTTCTTTTTCAAAGTAGTTTAGGATTGGGATAAACCCATAGCTATTAACTACGCCCTCTAGGCGAAAACTTTGAAATTATGGATCCGAAAAAAAATCCGCAAATTGAATTAAAACGAAACAGTCTGCTCTACTTTTTTGTAGGGATGACTTTAGTACTTCTGATGGCCTATTTGGCTTTGGAATGGAAAACCTATTACCAAAATGATTCATGGGACGTAGGTAATTTAAAAGTTGACAAAGAATTAATCGAAGATGCGACCATTCTGAAACTGAAACTACCAGATCCTCCCAAACCTAAAATTCAAGCACCTCCCAAAATTGAAATCGCAGAGAACGATGAGGATATTACGGAAACCTTTATTGAACCCAATGATGTTGACCAAGACACCAAGGTAGCGGATGTTGAAGATGTCGCTGTTGCCGAGGACGACATTCCAGAAGAAATTCCTTTTATACTTATTGAAAATGCCCCTGTTTTCCCAGGCTGCGAAAATGAACAGACTGAGAAAGACAAACGAGCTTGTTTTCAAGAGCAGATGTTAAAACACATTCGAGAAAATTTTCGCTACCCCGAAGTGGCACAAGAAATGGGACTGCAAGGAAGGGTGAGTGTGGTTTTTACCGTGCAAAAAGATGGTAGTATTGGGAATGTAAGGCTTAGAGGCCCTCACGAAAGTCTAGAAACCGAGGCAGCACGAATTATTTCTAAGTTGCCGAAACTTACACCCGGAAAACAAAGGGGAACTCCTGTTAAAGTTCCGTACTCTATTCCAATCACCTTTAAATTGAACTAGTTCATATCTCGACTACACTCGATGTGACAGCATAAAAAAACCACGCCAAATGGCGTGGTTTTTCCAGCTTTGCTATAAAGCGAGAGCTAATTCTTTGCCTCAGCACTCTTATATTCTTGTATCATTTTTTCCAATTCTTCTTTGGTGTCGGCAGTAAACTCTTCGGTTTCCTCTACCATCTCACCGTTTATACTTGTACTGGATGTGACAATGGCTTTGTAAGCTCCATCCTCCGTATTGCTCACCTCAACCCGAATTTGTTTTTCCACCGCTTTGGTTTCTTTCATCCCTTCTTCGGTAATGGTAATCATGGTACCATCTTCTTTTAACATGCCCACTTCATCAGCAGGAGCAAGACTTACCAAACTAGGTGCAATCACCAAAGCAACTACAGACATCAATTTAAGCAAAATATTTAAAGAAGGACCCGATGTATCCTTAAAAGGATCACCAACGGTATCACCTACTACAGCAGCTTTATGGGCATCAGTACCTTTTCTCCCTTCACTTTCAATGGTTTTTTTAGCGTTGTCCCATGCACCACCTGCATTGGATTGGAAAATAGCCATTAAAACCCCAGCAGTAGTCACACCTGCTAAAAGTCCACCTAACATCTCAGCACCGCCAATAAAACCAACGGCAACTGGAACGGCAATGGCCAACAATCCTGGAAATACCATTTCTTTAATGGATGCTTGCGTGGAAATCTCCACACATTTTTGATATTCGGCCTTACCGTCTGCTGCTTCAAAAATCTCCATATCCTCTTTACTGGCTTTGGAGAGGTCCGAATCATACTTACGCATAACGGCCAAAGCAGCTTTCAATTCCGGAATATCCTTAAACTGACGACGTACTTCTTCAATCATGGACATGGCTGCTCTACCTACTGCATTCATGGAAAGGGCTGAAAATACAAAGGGAAGCATCCCTCCTACCAAAAGTCCCGCCATAATATCAGGTTGGGAAACATCAATAGATTTAACCCCAGCTGTTTTCATAAAAGCAGCAAAAAGAGCCAATGCAGTCAACGCTGCAGAAGCAATAGCAAAACCTTTACCTATAGCAGCCGTAGTGTTTCCTACAGCATCCAACTTATCTGTTCTTTCGCGAACTTCTCCTGGAAGCTCTGCCATTTCGGCAATACCCCCAGCATTATCAGATATAGGTCCATAAGCATCAACAGCAAGCTGAATACCCGTATTGGCCAACATTCCTACCGCTGCGATTGCGATTCCGTACAATCCCGCAAAATGGTGAGATACCAAAATAGCCGCAGCTATCAATATAATTGGAATTGCAGTGGACATCATTCCAACTCCAAGACCAGCAATAATGTTGGTTGCGGAACCTGTTTCGGATTGACGAACAATCGAGTTCACAGGTTTTGTTCCTGTTCCTGTATAATATTCTGTTACTTTTCCAACCAACAAACCAGCTACCAAACCAGCTATAGTTGCCCAGAATACACCCATCGCTGTAAATTCCTTACCGCCCTCGACCCAAGATTCGGGTAACATGGCGTTAATTATAAAGTATGAAGCAATCAACATCAAGCCTGCTGATCCAAATTCTCCAATATTTAAAGCTGTCTGAGGGTTTCCGCCATCTTTTACACGAACAAAAAATGTTCCGATGATGGACATTATGATACCAATGGCAGCCAAGGCCAACGGTAAATACACAGCACCAAGGCCATCAAAAGCAGCTTGGAACTCTGGTAATCCGGCAAAAACAGCACCTAAAACCATTGTACCGATTATAGAACCAACATACGATTCAAAAAGGTCAGCACCCATTCCTGCCACATCCCCAACATTATCCCCAACATTATCTGCAATGGTTGCAGGGTTCAATGGGTGATCTTCTGGAATTCCTGCTTCGACTTTACCCACCAAATCAGCTCCTACATCAGCAGCTTTGGTATAAATACCTCCACCTACACGAGCAAAAAGTGCTATGGATGATGCTCCTAACGAGAAACCTGAAAGTACATTTAAAACTTCAGCAAGTTCCCAGCCTTGTCCGCTGTAAATCATAAAGAGTCCGCTCAGTCCCAAAACACCAAGTCCAACAACTCCGAGCCCCATTACTGCCCCACCGGCAAATGCAACTTCTAGAGCTTTACCCAGTGAAGTTCGAGCAGCGTTGGTAGTTCTAACATTAGCTTTGGTTGCGACTTTCATTCCGATAAATCCAGCAAGAGCCGAACAGATGGCCCCTACAACAAAGGAAACGGCAACCATGCCATTAGAACCTGCTTCATTACTACCTTTAAAGAAGAGCAAAGCAGCCACACAGACCACGAAGATGCTCAATATTTTATATTCAGCCTTTAAGAATGACATTGCCCCATCGGCAATGTTCTTGGCAATTCTTGCCATTTTATCGTCTCCGACCTCTTGTTTAGAAATCCATACGTTCTTTATAAACACATAGAGAAGGCCCAAGACACCAAATACGGGCAAAAATTTTACGATTAATTCCATAGATTGATTTGTTTAGTATTTTACAATGGCAGCTAATGTAGTAAAATACGAAGTAATAAAAAAAATGCGCCTTTAATTATTAAAAGCGCATTTTTTCAATGTAATTCTTATGCAATCTATATCGTGAAAGTTCTTTTCTTTTTATGGTCACTTTCATCGTAACGTTTAACGCATTCTTTATAGATTTTAACGGCTTCGTTCACATCGCCCCAACCGCCAACATCTACTTTCTTCTCTTCCAAATCTTTATACACTTGAAAGAAGTGTTCTATCTCTTTTAATCTATGCGGATTCAATTCGCTGATATCGTCTCTTTTGCTCCAAATGGGATCAGAAACCGGTACACAGATAATTTTTTCATCTGGACCTTTCTCATCGGTCATATGGAACACACCAACTGGCTTTACCTCTACTACCACCATAGGATAAGTTGGCTCGGTACAAAGAACCAATACATCCAATGGATCACCATCCAATGCCAAGGTTTCTGGAATAAACCCATAATCGCCAGGATACATCATCGAAGAAAATAAGGTTCGGTCAAATCGAATTTTGTTAAGTGTAAAATCGTATTCGTACTTGTTTCTGCTACCTTTGGGAATTTCTACCAGTACATCAAAGGTAATACGTGGTTTTTTAGACATGTTAGTGATATATTTATAATGCAAAAATAACCAGTATAACTGGAATAGCCCCAATAATTTGGCTGTTTCGTATTAATTAAAAATTAAATCCGAAGGTTCCAGTTATCCCAAATGCTCGGGCATCTGGATTTTGAAGATAATTTCCTCGAAAGTTAAAGTCTATCCGAAGTATTTTAAATATATTTCCCACACCTAAGGAGTATTCCCAATACACTTGATCCTCTGGAGCTATCAACGGAATATTGGTTGGGGAGCTCAGTGCAATATTTTCTTCGGACAATTGCCCCCAAGCACCTCTTACGCCCACAATTTCCCTTAAATTGAGTTTACGCAAAAATGGAATACGTGAAAACAAACGGCCATTGAAGTTATGTTCTAAATGTACCGTGGCATAAGTATCCGTTACAAACTCGTAGAAATCCAAATTGGGAAATGCATTATATAACGAGAACAAAGTCTGGTTACCCGGTATCACACTTAATAACCCCAATGGCACAGCGCCAAAGGTTTTTCCCAATTCCACACTACTGGTCAACCTGCCAAAACCTCCCAATTGCCATGGTTGGCGATAAGAGAATTGTATTTTCTCATAATCAAAATCACTTTCCAAAAATCCATCTACACCTTTGGTATATTTAAGAACAAGGGTACTATAATCATCATTAATGTTAGAACGTTCCACACCATACCCAATGGTACGTTTACCAGGGGTATAAATTAATGTGGTATTGAGGTCGAACTGCTTTACTTCTGATGCAACACCTGTTGGCGAATCCGAATCGACATAATCCAGGCTAAATGCATCTGGTAAGGCAGAGCTCAATGTCCGGAATGAGCCCCCTACATTGATCCTAAAATTCTTCACAGGTTCCATTTCCACATTTAAGGTAGAAAGGTTTATGTTGGTCAGCCGATTGTTGGAGCCAACGGTTACTAGGGAGGAAGAAGCTATACTCCTTCCCATAACATCATTGGTACTGGTTAAACTAAGGCCCAACTGTTCAATATCCCTTCGATTTCCACCAGATACTATGAGCCTATTTTTCCGGTCGAGCAAAAACTTACCGGAAAATCCATGCTTAAACTTTTTATCATTAAAACCGTAGGCCATATAACCTTCCAAACGCCACATATCGTTCTGCCCAAAATAGGTCCGTGCACCCGCTCGCAAGCGAATGCCTTCCGCATCATTGTACCCAAAAGTGCTGTAGATATCTCCAATATCAACGTTCCACTTATCAATTTCCACATAACCTGAACCAAGAATACTAACAATATCATAATAGGTCCGGAACTTAGGAACTGTTTTTAAGGTATCGAGCAATTCAAAGATTCCCGATTCATCCTCGTTCAAACTTTCCAGTCTGGCATTTTTCCAAAAAACGCTATCCTGAGAGAACACCCTTGGATCATAAGGGTCGGCAACGGCTTTATAAAATTCTTCAGAACGGGGATTGTCAAAATTATAATTATCAAAAACCGTGGTCCGCTTGCCATACACTCCGCGTGACTTCTCTTTTTTAGAAAAACTGAAATCACTCAACATATAATCCCGTTTCAACAGAAAAACGGAATCGCTCACCACATCAAAATCCTGTTCAATATAAATTTCCTTAACCCAGTTGATGTTGGCACTCTTGGTGACCTGCAGGTTAATCTTTTTAATGGCGAAAGTGGTGTCGTTCACCCAAAAATCACCTTTAAAAGTGAGTTCGTTTTTACGTCTCGGATAATAAATAATGTTGTAGCACCACTTATTGTCAATAAAAGTACTGTCGGACAATACGTAGTTATATACGTCAACCCCGGTTTTAGAAAGTGGGCTGGTGAAACTCTTATCAAAAAATTTGAGGTAATTATCGTAAATATCGTAATCGGAATAGAGGTCTTCCACGAAAGCGGTTATGGATTGGTTACCACTAAATCCAGAATTTTTATTCCCAAGGACATCTTCCTTTTCTTTATCCAAAATATTATCACCATACACTTTGGAAAAGGTTTCGTTCAGAAACATGGGCAAATAGGTTTTTCCTGTTATTCGCGATGTATCCAAATCCTCGAACATAAACTCTAGCCCTTTGAACAGTTTGCTTTTGATCAGGGCACTATCAATGGTATTAAGGTCAAATTCTATTTTTTCATATTTATCATACTGGTACTGCTTGAACTTACGAACACCGTTTTCCCGTTTTTTGGACCATATCTTCCTTAAAATATCTATGGCAGGATTATCCTTCTTGGATTGTTTTCCTGTATAAATGACCACCTCTTGAAGCTGCTCAGCGGATTCCATCAACACGATTTCCATGCCGTAGTTCACTTTCTGATTTAATGGTATCTCTTTGGTTTCATATCCTATGAAAGATACCTGAATGGTTTTATAGGTTTCATCGGACTCTAGATAAAAATGTCCGTTATCGTTGGTGATAGTTCCTTCGGAGGAATCAACAAAAATAATGTTGGCAAAGGCAATAGGCATACCGGTATCATCGGTAACCACACCTTCGATTTTTGTTTGTGCAGTAACACTAGCAATAAAGAGTAGAAAAAAAACAGAAAAGAATCTTTTCATAGGCAGATATAAGGGACAATGGGCAAAACTCAATAGTTTTAACCCACTAAACTTAGGTCAAATTTGGTTTAAAGTAATTTCTAATCAAAAAATATTCCCTAAAAAAAGCCCCATCAACAAAGTTGATAGGGCTAATATACCTTACAAATCTGATTTTACAGCTTATATAACACTTTCTTAACAGCCTTGATCACATCTTCATGATTAGGCAACCATTCTGCCAAAAGTACCGGAGAATAAGGTGCAGGTGTATCCGCAGTATTCAGTTTAACGATCGGCGCATCCAAATAATCAAATGCTTTGTCCTGAACGTGATAGATAATTTCGGTAGCGACATTTCCAAAAGGCCATGCTTCTTCCAAAATCACCATTCTGTTAGTTTTCTTCACAGAGTTAAGAATAGTATCATGGTCCATTGGACGCACGGTTCTTAAATCAATGATTTCACAACTGATACCATCTTTCTCCAATTCATCTGCAGCTTTATAGGCCTCTTTGATGATTTTACCAAAAGAAACAATGGTTACATCCGTACCTTCTCTTTTAATATCGGCAACACCCAATGGAATGGTGTATTCCCCTTCAGGAACTTCTCCCTTATCACCATACATCTGCTCGGATTCCATAAAAATTACGGGGTCGTCATCACGGATGGCAGATTTCAACAACCCTTTGGCATCGGCAGGATTCGAAGGAACCACAACTTTTAACCCAGGAGTATTCGCAAACCAGCTTTCAAAAGCTTGTGAGTGCGTTGCCGCCAATTGTCCTGCAGAAGCTGTAGGCCCCCTAAATACGATTGGACAATTAAACTGACCCCCGGACATCTGACGGATTTTAGCAGCGTTGTTTATTATTTGGTCAATTCCCACCAAGGAGAAATTGAAAGTCATAAATTCTATGATAGGTCTGTTACCGTTCATTGCGGAACCAACGCCGATACCGGAGAAACCAAGCTCCGAAATCGGGGTATCGATTACCCGCTCTGGCCCAAATTCATCCAACATGCCCTTGGAAGCCTTGTAAGCACCATTGTACTCAGCTACCTCCTCGCCCATCAAATAAATGGTATCATCTCTTCGCATTTCTTCGGACATAGCCTCGGCTATTGCCTCCCTAAACTGTAATGTTTTCATTAAATCGTACTAAATATTTATAGTCTGCTTAAAAACGCAAGCAAAAATAGCAAAAACTACCCGAAAATAGCTTGGGGAAAATCCAAAAAAAGAACAAAATTTATTATGCATGCATAATAAATTTCGGATTTTATAACTATATTTGGGCACACAAACCTTAAGTATATATGAAGATTTTAGTTTGCATAAGCAACGTACCGGATACTACTTCCAAAATCAATTTTACGGAAGGCGATACCAAGTTTGACACAAACGGGGTTCAATTTGTTATTAATCCAAATGATGAATTTGGATTAACCCGTGCCATGTGGTTCAAGGAAAAGCAAGGAGCTACCGTCCATGTAGTCACCGTTGGAGGTCAGCAGACCGAGCCGACCATTAGAAAAGCGCTTGCTATTGGTGCCGATGAGGCCATTAGGGTAAATGCTGAACCAAAAGATGGTTTTTTTGTGGCCCAACAGCTGGCAGAAGTGGTAAAAAATGGTGATTATGACCTTGTAATTGCCGGACGGGAATCCATCGACTACAATGGTGGCATGGTTCCTGGAATACTTGCCACATTATTGGACATGAACTTTGTAAACACCTGTATAGGATTGGAAATCGATGGGTCGAATGCAACCGCTATTCGCGAAATTGATGGAGGTAAGGAAAAAATAACCGCTTCGCTTCCCCTAATCATTGGAGGTCAAAAAGGATTGGTTGAAGAAAGTGACCTTCGCATTCCCAACATGAGAGGTATTATGATGGCTCGTAAAAAAGCCTTGAACGTAGTCGAACCTGTTGATGCCGCACAGCCTACTCAAGACCAAAAATTTGAAAAACCTGCGGCTAAAGGCCCCGTTAAATTGGTCGATGCCGGAAACGTAGGTGAATTGGTCGAACTACTGCACAACGAAGCTAAAGTTATCTAAACAAGATTAAGAAATTATGTCAGTACTAGTATATACAGAATCCCTCAAGGGAAAATTCAAAAAAAATGCCTTCGAAGTAGCCTCTTACGCACATAAAGTGGCTCAAGAACTAGGCACAACAGTTACCGCAGTTTCTTTTAATGCTGAAGATGATGCCTCTTTGGGAACATATGGAGTTTCCAAGGTTTTAAAGGTTTCCGATGAATCATTGGCGACTTTCAATGCCAAAGCCTATGCCGAAACCTTGGCACAGGCTGCAAAAGCAGAAGATACCAAAGTAATTATTTTAAGTTCCAGTGCGGACACCAAGTTTTTGGCCCCTATCCTTACTGCAAAATTGACTGCTGGATATGTACCCAATGTAGTGGAAGCCCCAGAAAGTACTTCACCCTTCGTAGTGAAGCGAACGGCTTTCAGTAATAAAGGGTTCGCATTTACCGAAATTTCATCTGAAATCAAGATTATTGGAGTATCCAATAATGCCTTCGGGGTTATGGAAAATAATGTTTCTGCTTCTGTTGAGGACTTTGACCCATCATTGAACGAGGATGCCTTTAGTGTTAAATCCGCAGAAGTGGACAGGGTAACAGGTAAAGTAACCATCGCAGATGCAGATATAGTTGTATCAGGCGGTAGAGGACTTAAAGGACCCGAAAACTGGGGCATGGTCGAAGAATTGGCCGATGTCTTGGGAGCGGCAACCGCTTGCTCCAAGCCAGTATCTGATATGGGATGGCGCCCACATAGCGAACATGTTGGACAAACAGGAAAGCCAGTAGCAAGTAATCTTTACATTGCCATTGGTATCTCCGGAGCTATCCAGCATTTGGCAGGAGTAAGTTCATCCAAAGTAAAAGTGGTCATCAATAATGATCCCGAAGCTCCTTTCTTTAAGGCGGCAGATTATGGAATAGTTGGGGATGCCTTTGAGGTAGTGCCCGAACTCATCGAAAAATTAAAAGAATTTAAAGCCCAAAACGCTTAAATT
>QGCX01000255.1_pt1 | contig 11392 bp, 7 predicted proteins | sample 4708031 | NCBI WGS metagenome assembly QGCX01 (sample SAMN08941163, study PRJNA450518) | Sediment metagenome, whole genome shotgun sequencing project. | reverse complement strand
CCATTTATCAGTCTATGGTCGCCGGAGTTTACTCTGCAGTTACGCTATGTTATGGGGCTGAGTAACTTTATTTATGAAGCGCTGATGCGAAATGAAGCTTTATCCCGGCAACTGCCGGAACTGATCGCCAGCACTGACCGTCGTTGCTGCTACCGGGATGAACTGAAACAGACACTGGATGAAATCAGTAATGAAGAGCAGGGCATGGTGCAGTTACGTCATTTCCGCTACCGGGAGATGGTCTATATTGCCTGGCATGATTTCATTTTAAATCAGACTGAACAGTCTGGCATTGATGGTGACTGGTCGCTGGAGCTTAGCCTGAGTCATCTCAGCGAACTGGCTGAAGCGATGATTTTTGAAACTTATCAGTGGCAGTATCGTTTATGTTGCCAGGAGTTTGGTACGCCTTGTAATGCCGAGGGAGAAGCTCAGCCGATGCTGATTATCGGTATGGGTAAACTGGGTGGTGGTGAGCTGAATTTTTCATCCGATATCGACCTGATTTTTACCTACCCGGAAAATGGCGAAACCCAGGGCGCGCGCCGAAGTATCGCCAATGCACAGTTCTTTACTCGCCTGGGGCAACGGATTATCAAGAGCCTGGATAAACCAACCGTTGACGGCTTCTGTTATCGGGTGGATATGCGCTTGCGGCCATTTGGTGAAAGTGGCCCGTTGGTGATGAGTTTTGCCGCGCTGGAAGATTATTACCAGGAGCAGGGGCGTGACTGGGAACGCTACGCAATGGTCAAAGCACGGGTTATGGGGCGCGAGATGTACCCACGTTATCAGGAGCTGCGCCAGATGCTGCGTCCTTTTGTCTTCCGTCGTTATATCGATTTCAGTGCGATTCAGTCGTTGCGCCGGATGAAATCAATGATTCAGACCGAAGTACGCCGCCGTGGGCTGGTGAATAACATTAAACTCGGTGCAGGTGGCATTCGCGAGATAGAATTTATTGTTCAGGTCTTCCAGCTAATTCGTGGTGGGCGGGAACCCACTTTACGTTATCGTGGTTTGCTGGAAACGCTGGATTCGATTCAGCAGTTACAATTGCTCAAGGATTTGGATGTTGAACACCTGCGCTATGGATACCTCTATTTGCGCCGTCTGGAAAATCTGCTGCAGGCGCTGGATGATAAACAGACGCAAACCTTGCCGGATAATGAGTTGTGTCAGCATCAGTTATCCTGTGCTATGGGCGCGTCTGACTGGGCTGAGTTGGTGGCACAGGTTCAGCAGCATATGCGCAATGTACATGGTGTTTTTACTGAGTTGATCGGTGAAGAAGAGAGTGGCGAACAAGATGCGCCGGATCGTTGCTATCATGAACTATGGGATTTAGTGCATAAACCAGAAGTAGTCGCGGATATTATTGAAAAAGATATTGGTGCAACACAGGAAGCCGGTATTGCTGAAACCTTAACCGTTTTTAAAGGTGAAATTTCCAAGAAAACCCTAGGCCCGCGCGGGCGCGAGGTTCTTAACCGTTTAATGCCGAAAGTATTTGCCGCCGTATTCGCCCATAAGAATGCTCAGTTTGGCTTTTCTCGTGTATTGCACCTGTTGCAGAACATTGTTACTCGTACCACCTATCTTGAGCTGCTGGATGAGCATCCCGCCGCATTAACTCAGTTAGTACGTTTGTGTACTGCCAGCCCGATGATTTCCGAGCAACTGGCCCGTTATCCCATTCTGCTTGACGAGCTGATCGATCCCAAACATCTGTATAACCCTGTTGCATTGGATTCCTACAAGACTGAGCTGCGAGATTTTCTGGCCCGAATTCCGGAAGATGACATGGAACAGCAGATGGAAGCGCTACGCCAGTTTAAGCAGATCTGCCTGCTGAAAATCGCCGCTGCCGATGTAGCGGAAGTGTTGCCTGTCATGAAAGTGAGCGATCACCTGACCTATCTGGCGGAAGCGATAGTTGAAGCGGTAGTCAAGCAGGCGTGGATGCAGAACGCCGAAAAGTACGGCGAGCCAACCCACCTGAAGCAGCGCGATGGTCTAGGTTTTGCGGTGCTTGGCTATGGTAAAGTGGGTGGCTGGGAACTGGGTTATAACTCGGATCTCGATATTGTGTTTGTTCATGATTGTCCGGCGGATGTCTACACCGATGGGAAAAAAGAAATTGATGGCCGCCAGTTCTATCTTCGTTTGGCACAGCGGATTGTACATCTGTTCTCAACCCGAACGCCGTCTGGGATTTTGTATGAAATCGATACCCGATTGCGTCCTTCAGGTGCTTCCGGGTTACTGGTCAGCCCGATTGACGCGTTCCGTGACTATCAGGACAAAGAGGCCTGGACCTGGGAACATCAGGCTCTGGTTCGGGCAAGAATGATTTTTGGCGATCAACCTCTACAGCAGGCATTTACTCAGGTTCGGCATGATATTTTATCCAAACAGCGCGATATTGAGCTGTTGAGTAAAGAGGTGTCTGATATGCGGAAAAAAATGTCGGATCATCTGGCGAATAAAAAATCCGGACGTTTTATGCTCAAACAGGATCAAGGGGGTATCACGGATATCGAGTTTATTGCTCAGTATCTGGTACTGCGTTTTAGTCATGATAAGCCAGAGTTAACCCGGTGGTCGGATAATGTGCGGATATTTGAATCATTAATGAATGAAGGGGTTATGAGTGCCGAGCAATCGCAGCAGTTAACCCATGCCTATACGATGATTCGCGATGAAGTTCATCACCGTAATTTGCTTAATTTATCGGCTGATGTGGATGAAAGTAAATTTAGTCAGCAGCGGCAGGATGTGGTGAATGCCTGGCAGCATTGGTTCGGTTAGGCCGTAAGGCTTTTTCAATAATTTGAATGTGATAAACTTAGCCCAAAATAAGAATTGGAGAATCTAGATGAAACCCATTTTGCCTGATTATCAGCAAGCTGGCGTGTTAGTGGTTGGCGATGTGATGCTGGATCGTTACTGGTATGGCCCGACCGGGAGAATTTCCCCGGAAGCACCTGTGCCGGTGGTTAAAGTTGAGCATAACGAAGAGCGCCCTGGCGGTGCCGCTAACGTAGCGATGAATATTGCTTCATTGGGGGGAGTTGCTCATCTGATTGGCCTGACTGGTAATGATGAACCAGCCAGCGTCCTCAATGAGAAGCTGACCTCTCTGGATGTGAAGTGTGATTTTGTTGGTTTAGATGAAATTCCGACCATTACCAAATTGCGCGTACTAAGCCGAGGCCAGCAGCTCATTCGTCTTGATTTTGAAGACAAAGTGGAAGATTTTGACCCGCAACTGATCACCTCCCGTATGGCGAAAATCCTGCCAAGTGTTAAAGCGGTGATTTTGTCTGATTATGCCAAAGGGACTCTGGAGCATGTTGAAACCTATATTCAGCTTGCAAAAGAAGAGGGTGTGCCAGTATTTATCGATCCGAAAGGATCGGATTTTGAACGCTATCGCGGTGCAACCTTGCTGACGCCAAACCTGTCTGAATTCGAAGCGGTGGTGGGTAAAGTGAAAGATGAAGCCATGTTGGTGGAAAAAGGGCTAGAGCTGATTGACAAATACGATCTCGATGCGCTGCTGGTGACCCGAAGTGAGCAGGGAATGACTCTGTTACGTCGTGGTCAGAAACCTTTCCACTTACCAACGTTGGCCAAAGAAGTGTACGACGTAACTGGGGCAGGTGATACGGTTATTTCGGTACTGGCAGCGTCTGTCGCCGCTGGTAAAAAGCTGGATGAGGCTTGTGCTCTAGCGAATGCCGCAGCAGGTGTTGTAGTCGGTAAAGTTGGTACGGCTACCATATCAACGATTGAACTGGCGGAAGCAGTGCATGGCAGTCAGGATACCGATTTCGGTGTGATTGGCGAAAGTGCTCTGATTACCGCGGTGAAAAAAGCTCAGGCACGTGGTGAGAAAGTAGTAATGACTAACGGCTGCTTTGATATTCTCCATGCTGGCCATGTTTCTTACCTTAACCATGCAGCGCAACTGGGTGATCGCCTGATTGTGGCGGTAAATACCGATGATTCAGTGAAACGTCTGAAAGGGCCTGGTCGTCCGGTGAACCCAACCGATCGTCGTATGGCTGTATTGGCTGGTTTAGGTGCGGTCGACTGGGTGGTTCCGTTTGAAGAAGATACACCGCAGCGTTTGATTGCTGCCGTCCTGCCGGATTTGCTGGTGAAAGGTGGTGACTATAAACCGGAAGAGATTGCCGGTGGTAAAGAGGTAATCGAAGCGGGTGGTGAAGTGCGGGTGCTTAACTTTGAAGATGGCTGCTCAACCACGGAAATTATCGAAGCGATTAAAGGTGGCAGAGGCTAGATCCGAAGTTGAATTGATTCTCTCGTTCCCACGCACAGCATGGGAACGAGAGAATTACTTTGGGTATAGATGATGACTTGGGGTTATTTTAATCCCGCATTAATATCCAGAATATCCTGTTCATTCAGCGTTCCGACTGACTGGCGAAGTTGTAATTCACTCAGAATATAGTCGTAACGGGCATTAGACAGGCTCTTATTAGCGTTGTACAAACGACGGGTTGCATCCAGAACATCAACGATGGTTCGGGTGCCGACTTCAAATCCAGCCTGAGTCGCCTCAAGTGCTGATTTAGCCGAAATCACAGTCTGCTGATAGGCACGAATGGCTCCGATAGAAGCATTGATGTTGTTGTTATTGGCCCGAACATTTTTGGCTACCGAACGGAAAGTAGCTTCCAGATTTTGCCCCGCCTGAACATAACCGAATTCAGCCTGTTTAGTGCTGGAGGTGATTTTTCCGCCGGTATACAGCGGCATAGAGAAGTTAACCCCAACGCTAAAATTATTGATTGGGTCATAAATATCAACGTTACTATTATCGTCGTTATATTCGTGCATCATGTTGTAACCGGCATCTAGGGTAAGGCTTGGCAAGCTAGCCGAACTGGCCAATTTGATTTGGTCTTTAGCCAGATCCAATCCGATACGCGCCGCCAATAATGACAGGTTCTTTTCTTCTGCTTCTTTAAGTAGTTCGTCCGGTCCCTGTTCGACTTTAGACACGGAAAAACGTGCAGTATCGAGGCCACTTAATGAGTCATACTGTTGGCCGGTAATTTCACGTAGCCCTTCATAGCTGTTAATCAATGAGTTATTGGCTAATACTTCATCGGCCAGTACACCATCAAATTGCGCCTGAGCTTCATGCACATCGGTGATCGCTGATAAACCAACATCAAAGCGTTGTTTGGTCTGTTCTAGTTGACGGGCTACCGCCGCTTTTTCTGAGCGAACGAATGCCAGGTTATCTTTCGCACGCAATACGTTAAAATAGGCCTGAGCAACGCGTAAGATTAATCCCTGCTGCAAGGCCGCGTATTGTGAGTCAGCCTGACGTGCTGATTTTTCTGCACTGTCGAGGGTGATCCAACTTGAGCGGCGGTACAATTCCTGCGATAAACCGACTCCGGCACTCAAGCGACTGCTGTTGGCTGAATCAAAATCACTGCTGACTATGTTATAGCCAGCGGATAAGTTGATTTGCGGCAGAAAACTTCCACGAGAAGAGTTAATGGCTTCATAAGCTGCATCGCGTTGGGCAGCAGCACTTAATAGCTGAGGATCATTCTGTTTAGCCTGGTCATAAATCTGAGCAAGGTTTTCTGACCATGCAGATTGCGACACCCCGCTGAGGGTCGTTGCGATAAGAAGAGAAAGCATTTTTTTCATCGGTCTTATTCCTGCCGTAGTAATGAAAAAGGATTAGTCCAAGTGTAATGTATTCATGCGTATTGATATATTAGTTTGCACTAAATATGGTTAGCTATCCACTTGGATAATTAATTTAATTTGCTAATTTAAAGAATTTTTTAAGTTTTACGTAAAATGTTGAGTGAAATCCTTGGTTGGCTCCACTATCCATGATTAACTAGGCTCATGAGTTACGAGGTAGATTATGCAGCGTTCAAATGAAAAATGGGGAGAATTTACTCCTCAAGATGTTGAAATTGTCAAAAAAGAGACCCTATTTCAGGGCTTCTTTAAAATGATCAAATACCATTTTAAACACAAACGCTACGAAGGCGGAGTGAGCCGGGTCATACAGCGCGAAATGTTTGTTCGCGGAAAAGCCGCAGCACTGCTACCTTATGACCCGATTCGTGATCAAGTTGTGCTGATTGAGCAAATTCGGGTAGGTGCACTGGAACATCCAAACCCATGGCAAATAGAGATTGTTGCCGGAATTATTGATAAAGATGCGGAAGGTGCCGAACAGGTGGTTCGCCGTGAGGCAATTGAAGAAGCCGGGGTTACGGTTGGACGTATCGAACACGTTACCGCATACTATCCATCTTCGGGCGGTTGTAATGAACTTATTGATGTTTTTGTCGGTGAAGTGGATGCTTCTACCGCCATGGGTATCCATGGATTGCTTGAAGAAGATGAAGATATTAAAGTGCAGGTGGTTAGCCGCGAAGAAGCTTACCAACTGGTAAAAAATGGCACGATAGAAAACGGTGCTTCGATCATCGCCTTACAATGGCTGGAACTGAATAAAGACGAATTAAGGGCAAAATGGCACAAGTAGCAATTCAAAATACCTACCATGTTGATCTATCTGATCTTATGCGGGTATATGAAAAAAATTATGCCAAACTGAATGCATTGTTACCGACCCAACCGCAGGTTAAGGACGTACGTTGCTATCAGGCTGCTTATATGTTGTATCAGTTGGAAGTGACTGAGGTCACAAAATACACAACTTTAGTCAAAGTTTGTCAAAGCGATGATTCGGCAATGTTTCCTTTGCCGACAATGTCTGTCAGGTTATATCACGATGCCAGAGTCGCAGAAGTGTGTGAAACGGATCAGATCCGCCGGGTTAAGGCGCGCTATGATTACCCTAATGCCGACATGGCACAAAAAGATGAGAAAGCACAAATCAATCGTTTTCTTGGCGATTGGCTTACTTTCTGTTTAAAACATGGTATTAGTCGGACACCGATTAGTATCGGAAAAAGCAACTGATTTAGGTTAAAGAATTTTGGACGTTTCGCTTACCGTTGAACAATCTGACATAGCGAGGGTGATTCAGATTACCGATACTCATCTGTTTGGTGCGGATGATGGTAGTCTGTTGAGTGTAAATACCGCAGATAGTTTTTTATCGGTGGTTGATGCAGTTCAATCTCAGCCATTTGCCTTTGATGCCATTCTGGCAACCGGTGATATTTCTCAGGATCACAGCGAAGAGTCATATCTGCGTTTTGTTGAAGGGATTAAGTCACTCAACCGCCCCTGTTTTTGGTTGCCGGGTAATCACGATTATAAGCCGGGAATGAATTCGGTATTACCTAATCAGCAAGTGAGTCAGCCAAACCATCTGCTGCTGGGTGAACACTGGCAGGTGATTTTTCTTGATTCTCAGGTTGTCGGGGTACCACATGGGCAACTAAATGATGGTCAGTTAGCTTTGTTAAGTCAGAAATTGCAGGATCACCCTCAGCGTCATACTCTGGTATTACTCCATCATAATCCATTATTGGTTGGTAGTGCCTGGCTTGACCAGCACTGCCTGAAAGAGCGTGAGCGCTTTTGGGATGTGATTGGCCAGTTTAACAACGTGCGTGCGGTAGTGTGTGGGCATGTTCATCAGGATAGTCAGTGTCAGCATCACGGAGTTGAAGTGCTGACGACACCATCCACTTGTATTCAGTTTAAACCCGATTCCGATGAGTTTGCGCTTGACCAGTTGTCTCCGGGATGGCGGGAAATTGAGCTACACTCTGATGGCAGAGTGGTGACCCGGGTAAAAAGACTGAGTAACGGCCTGTTTCTCCCTGATTTTACCTCAACGGGATATTAGTCGATGAGCGATAAAAAACCTTCACTACTGCTTTATATTCATGGTTTTAACAGTTCACCTGAATCTTTTAAAGCCACAGTGATGGCCGATTATTGTCAGAAACATCGTCCGGACATCAAAGTGGTGATCCCGAAACTGCCTAACTTTCCCGCTCAGTCTGCTCAATTACTGACGCAGTTAATGGATGAACTCGTTCCTGATTATCAGGTCGGCCTGGTTGGCAGTTCATTAGGCGGCTATATGTCGACCTGGCTCAATCAGCGTTATGGCTGCCCGGTCGTCTTGGTAAACCCCGCAGTTAAGCCGTATGAGTTGTTAGTTGATTACCTTGGCCCGCAGGCTAATATTTACACCAAAGAGCAGTATGTGCTGGAAGCGCATCATGTGGATGAACTTAAAGTGCTTGATGTTGAGACGATAGAACACCCTGATCAGTTCTGGCTATTAGCCCAGACTGGAGATGAAGTGCTCGATTATCGCCAGGCGCTAGAAAAATTTTCCGCTGCCCGTCAGACAGTTGAAGAAGGGGGCGATCATAGTTTTATCGGTTTTGAGAATTATCCGGAAAAGATTCTGCAATTCCTTAATTTATAGCCGCTTGATGAGCGGATAATCATAAATTTTATCTTACAAGCCAGTTAGTTTCTTGACAGACCCCCCGTGCTTCGCAGAGTCTTATGTTTAACTCTTAATTGTTTGTTACTATACCCTTTAAATACGAAGTCGCAGCTCCAGTTATCTGGGGTATATGTGTATAAATTTTTTATCGTTTTCGATTGATATAAGCATTCCTCACTATGACAGAACAATATAATGCTGGTGCCATTGAAGTCCTTAATGGATTAGAGCCAGTGCGCCGTCGCCCCGGAATGTATACCGATACCGTGCGCCCTAACCATTTAGGTCAGGAAGTGATCGACAACAGTGTCGATGAAGCATTGGCCGGATACGCTTCTAAGGTTCAAGTTATTCTTCACGCCGATCAGTCACTGGAAGTCATTGATGACGGTCGTGGTATGCCGGTAGATATTCACCCGGAAGAGAAAGTTTCCGGGGTGGAACTGATTTTATGTAAATTGCATGCCGGCGGTAAGTTTTCCAATAAAAACTATCAGTTCTCCGGTGGTTTGCATGGCGTAGGTATCTCGGTGGTTAACGCTCTATCCAAACGGGTAGAGGTGACGGTACGCCGTGACGGGCAGGTGTATGAGATTGCCTTTGAGCATGGTGACAAAGTTTCCGATCTGACCGTAACTGGTACTTGTGGCCGGCGTAATCGCGGTACTAGTGTCCATTTCTGGCCTGAAGCCAAATATTTCGATTCGGCTAATTTTTCTGTTTCACGTTTGGTGAATAACCTGCGTGCCAAAGCGGTACTGTGTCCGGGCCTGGAAATCACTTTCCAGGATAAAGTGAATAACAACGACTACCACTGGTATTACGAAGACGGCCTGAAAGATTATCTGGCTGAAGGCGTTAAAGGTTATACCTTGCTGCCGGAAGAGCCGTTTACCGGTGAATTTCTGGCTGATCATGAAGCGGCAACTTGGGCGCTGATCTGGCAACCGGAAGGCGGTGATATGATCACCGAAAGCTATGTAAACCTGATCCCAACCTCTCAGGGCGGTACGCATGTAAATGGTTTGCGTCAGGGCCTGTTGGATGCAATGCGTGAGTTTTGCGAATTCCGCAATCTGTTGCCGCGTGGGGTCAAACTGACTGGTGAAGATGTCTTCGACCGCTGTTCTTATGTACTTTCGGTTAAGATGCAGGATCCACAATTTGCCGGTCAGACCAAAGAACGCCTCTCTTCACGCCAAACGGCGGCATTTGTGTCCGGAGTCGTAAAAGATGCCTTCAGCCTGTGGCTGAATGAGAAGCCGCAACTGGCGGAGCTGTTGGCTGAACTGTGTATTTCCAACGCCCATCGCCGTATGCGTGCCAGTAAAAAAGTGGTGCGCAAGAAAATTGCTTCCGGCCCGGCGCTACCGGGTAAACTGACCGACTGCAGTGTCCAGGATTTAGCGCGTACAGAGCTGTTTCTGGTGGAAGGGGACTCGGCGGGCGGTAGTGCCAAACAGGCGCGTGACCGTGAATTTCAGGCGATCATGCCGCTGCGCGGTAAGATCCTCAATACCTGGGAAGTGGCGGCCGATGAAGTACTGGCTTCTCAGGAAGTACATAATATTTCTATTGCCCTGGGGATTGATCCGGATAGCGATGATCTGACCAGCTTACGCTACGGTAAAGTGTGTATTCTGGCGGATGCGGACTCGGATGGGTTACACATCGCGACGCTGTTATGTGCGCTGTTCGTAAAACATTTCCGTTCACTGGTTACCGCAGGCCACGTTTACGTAGCGATGCCACCCCTTTATCGTATCGACTGTGGTAAAGAAGTCTATTACGCCCTGGATGATCAGGAAAAAGAAGGCGTGTTAGAGCGTCTGAGTAAGAAAAAAGCCAAGATCAACGTACAACGCTTTAAGGGGTTGGGTGAGATGAACCCACTGCAATTGCGCGAAACCACCATGGATCCGAATACTCGCCGTCTGGTGCAACTGACCATCGACGATCATCAGGAAACGGATGAAATGATGGATATGTTATTAGGCAAAAAACGTGCGGATGACCGCCGCAGTTGGTTGCAGAGCAAAGGTGATCTGGCAGAGGTATAAACAGAATGTCGACAGAAATGAGCTTTGACGGGGTAGAACAACTGCCGCTGCGCAAGTTTACCGAAGAAGCCTACTTAAATTATTCAATGTACGTAATTATGGATCGTGCATTGCCTTATATCGGTGATGGTCTTAAGCCAGTTCAGCGCCGGATTATTTATGCGATGTCGGAGCTGGGACTTTCCGCCTCCGCAAAATATAAGAAATCAGCTCGTACCGTGGGTGACGTGTTGGGTAAATACCACCCGCACGGTGATTCCGCCTGTTACGAAGCGATGGTGCTGATGGCGCAGCCGTTCTCTTACCGTTACCCGCTGGTCGATGGTCAGGGGAACTGGGGGGCTCCGGATGATCCGAAATCCTTCGCGGCGATGCGTTATACCGAAGCTAAACTGTCTAAATTTGCTGAGGTACTACTCGGCGAACTGGGTCAGGGGACGGTGGAATGGCAGCCTAACTTTGACGGCACCATGCAGGAGCCGCAGATGTTACCAGCACGTTTGCCGCACATCTTGTTGAATGGTGTTACAGGTATCGCGGTGGGTATGGCGACCGATATTCCACCACATAATGTCCGGGAAATCGCGGCAGCCACGGTGCATTTGATCGATAAGCCTAATGCCTCTCTTGCTGACGTGATGGAGTTCGTACAAGGGCCTGATTATCCGACTGAGGCAGAAATCATTACGCCGACAGCGGAAATCGAGAAAATCTATCGTTCCGGCCGTGGCAGTATCAAGCAGCGTGCCGTGTGGCATAAAGAGGGTAGTGATATTGTTATTACCGCTCTGCCACATCAGGCATCGGGTGCCAAATTACTTGAGCAGATTGCCAATCAGATGCGGGCGAAAAAACTGCCGATGGTGGAAGATCTGCG
>QGCX01000252.1_pt1 | contig 11548 bp, 8 predicted proteins | sample 4708031 | NCBI WGS metagenome assembly QGCX01 (sample SAMN08941163, study PRJNA450518) | Sediment metagenome, whole genome shotgun sequencing project. | reverse complement strand
AGAGTAGTGTGGGGATTAGTGTTCTCATTGCGCAGTGTAAAAGTATTAAAAGTTTCCTAAACTTTTAGCGCAATACCTTAATAGTCGAGTATTTCGGCTTTTGCTTGGCTGAACTCCGCTATTAATTCTTCAACAATTTTTGATGCGGGTGTTATGTTATGAATCAATCCAGAAACTTGACCAATCTCCAATTCACCTTCATCCATATCCCCTTCGAACATACCTTTTTTGGCCCTTGCCCTTCCCAATAAGGCCTGCAAATCTTCTTTTGTAGCTCCATTGGCATAGGCTTCTTGAATATCTTGGAAGAACTTGTTTTTGAGCAATCGAACAGGAGCCAGTTCTTTTAAGGTGAGTTGAGTATCCCCTTCTTTGGCTTCAACGACCCATTTTTTAAATAGTTCGTGCGAAGATGCTTCCGGAGAGGCTACAAATCTACTCCCCACCTGAACACCATCGGCACCCAAAACCATGGCAGCCAACATGGCCCTGCCCGTGGCAATTCCACCTGCCGCGATTAGGGGAATACTTATTTTTTCTTTTACAGAAGGAATCAACACCATAGTAGTAGTTTCATCACGCCCATTATGTCCACCTGCTTCAAATCCTTCAGCAACAATAGCATCCACTCCCGCTTCTTGTGCTTTTAGGGCAAACTTTACACTACTGACCACATGTACGACAGTGATTCCTTGTTCTTGAAGAAATTTGGTCCAAGTTTTAGGATTTCCTGCTGACGTAAATACAATTTTCACTTCTTGCTCAACAATAATGTTCATCAACTTCTCGATATCAGGGTACAGCATGGGAACGTTGACCCCAAAAGGTTTGTCCGTCACTTTTTTACATTTGACAATATGCTCCTCTAACACCTCGGGATACATACTACCTGCTCCCAACAGGCCCAGTCCACCTGCATTGGAAACTGCAGAGGCCAAACGCCAACCACTGGCCCAGACCATTCCAGCTTGGATGATAGGATATTCTATTCCGAAAAGTTGTGTGACTTTATTTTGCATGAAGACTTTTATTCAGTTTTCCACCAAAATAATCAAAATATAGAAGTTGTCTATGAAATCACCCCAGAACCAATCAATTCATCATTACTGTACCAAGCGGCAAACTGGCCCTCCGTAATGGCAGATTGTTTCTCCTTGAAATCAACAAACAAACCATTCTCTACTTTGTAAAGAGTTGCTGGCTGCAATGGCTGACGATATCGGATACGCGCCATCACCTCCATGGTCTCATCAACGTTTAAAGCCAAATCTGGACGTACCCAATGCAACTCATCCTCTTTTATAAATAAAGTGTTGCGCAATAGTCCAGGGTGAGATTTGCCTTGACCAGTATAAATAATGTTCTTGTCCACATCGGTATCGATGACGAACAGCGGTTCCTTGGTACCACCGACATTCAGTCCTTTTCGCTGTCCTATAGTAAAATAATGTGCGCCTTGGTGTTCGCCCACAACTTTTCCATCCGCCTGGGAATAGACAGGTTTCTCGGCTTGAAAGACCAATTTTTCCCGCTCATTTCGAAAGTCTGGGACAGTTGTCTGGAATTGGGAAGCATCACTAGGAACTTCCACTATCACACCTTTTTTTGGTTTCAATTTTTGTTGCAAAAATTCGGGCAAGTGCACCTTTCCAATAAAGCACAATCCTTGAGAGTCTTTTTTATCGGCAGTAATCAAATTATTTTCTGCCGCTATTTTTCGAACCTCTGGCTTTAACAACTCCCCAATAGGAAACAAAGTCTTAGACAATTGCTCTTGCGAAAGTTGACAAAGGAAATAAGACTGATCTTTATTGGGGTCTTTTCCTGATAACAATTGATAGGTTTCGGTGCCATCGGCATTTTTAATGGTTCCTTTTCTACAATAATGACCCGTCGCCACATAATCCGCTCCCAATTGCAGGGCGATTTTCATAAACACGTCAAATTTTATCTCGCGGTTGCAAAGTACATCGGGATTGGGTGTTCTTCCTCTTTCATATTCATTGAACATATAATCAACGATACGCTCCTTGTATTCCGTACTTAGATCCACCGTTTGGAACGGAATTCCCAACTTTTCGGCAACAATCAATGCATCGTTGCTGTCTTCTAACCATGGGCATTCTTCAGAAATGGTAACGGAATCGTCATGCCAGTTCTTCATGAACAGACCAATCACATCATACCCTTGCTCTTTGAGCAAATAGGCAGCTACGCTTGAATCCACTCCTCCCGAAAGTCCAACAACAACCTTTTTCATTGCAATGATTTAAGGCTACAAAAATACGAATTGACGCTCATTTAATATGATAATTATGTCTTAAAGGAAAAACCTTCCATTTATAACCTACAGACAACTAGAATTTTAATTTTGTTAAAGTTTTATGTCAAAATGTTAAACAGTATTGTTTTTATTTTGTTTAAGTATAATTTTAAATCATTAAACAATCAGATATATAATTCAACGACATGAAAGCATTTAAAATTTTATCCCGACTGACTTTATTAGTTTTACTAGTCACCATTGTGTCCTGTTCAGACGATGATGACGGAAACATGCCGCCCGAGGAGGTAACAACCATTGTTGATGCTGCTCAGGCAACAGCTGAATTGAGTACTTTAGTGAGTGCTTTGCAAAAAGCCGATGAAAGTGCCAATAACGACTTAGTAGCTGCCCTAAGCAGCGAAGGACCTTTTACGGTTTTCGCACCGACCAATCAAGCCTTCAACGATTTATTAGCACAACTTGATGGATTTGATTCGTTGGATGACTTTAGTTCCCAACAACTACAAGATTTGCTTGCCGTTATTTTAACCTATCACGTTGTAGCTGACGCTGCCGTTCTGTCAACTGATTTGAGCGATGGACAAAGCATTACCACTTTGCAAGGTTCTACCCTACAAGTATCCACTCAAGGAGGAGTATTTATTGGAGATGCAACAGATGTTGATGCTGAAGTGACTGCTGCCGATATTGAAGTTTCCAATGGTGTAGTGCATATCATTGATAAGGTTTTATTACCTCAAACGATACTGGACGAATTGGCCGACATTATTTTGGTCCCGATTACAGATTTAGCTATTGGAAATGAAAACCTACAGAATTTAGTGGCCGCCCTTGTAGCAGCTGATGGAGATTTACCCACTGTATTACGTGGTGATGGGCCATTTACAGTATTGGCTCCTACCGATGAAGCATTCGAAACTTTCCTTGATGGTGCAGCTCTTGCTGATGTCCCTGTGGATGTGCTTACCAATGTGTTATTAAACCACGTGATCAGTGGTGAAGTTTCTTCTACCGATCTTACCGGACTTGGCTCCGGATACACAAGCACTTTGGCCACTGGAGCCGGAGATCAAAATGTAAGCTTGTTCTTCGATACAACCGATGGTGTTACCTTTAATGGTGTTTCTTCAGTAGTAACTCCAGATGTAAAAGCATTGAACGGAATAGTACACGTTGTTAATGCCGTAATCGATATTCCAAATATTGTAGATCATGCTGTTGCCAACCCAGGATTGACCTCATTAGTAGGTGCTTTGACAGATGGTGGAAACACAACCTTTACAGATTTGTTGTCCAACGAAGAAGAGACCTTCACAGTATTTGCTCCTGGGAACGATGCCTTTAGCGCATTCACCAATCCAAACACCAATGACTTGAATGCCATTCTATCCAACCATGTAGTTGTCGGTGCTGCGGCATTCTCTTCAGGATTGACTAATTCCTATGTGAACACGGCTGCAGAATTTGCTACAGATGAAAATTTGAGCTTATACATTAATACAGATGATGGAGTTACCTTAAACGGAACCAGCAATGTGATGATGGCCGACATTGTAGCTAGCAATGGAGTTATTCACACCGTGGATGCAGTAATCGACTTACCTACTGTAGTGACTTTTGCTGCAGCCGACCCCAACTTCTCCACATTGGTACAAGCATTGACCGAATTGACACCAAACACGGATTTTGTAAGCGTATTGTCTGCCCAAGATGGTGCAGGAAGCGACCCATTCACTGTATTCGCTCCTACAAACACTGCATTTGATGCCTTGGCCAGTATTCCAGCAGAAGCTGACTTGATTCCAATATTACAACACCACGTAGTAGCCGGAGCCAATGTACGTTCAGGTGATTTGAGCGATGGTGCCACCGCAACTACTTTAGAAGGTGATATGATCACTATCAACCTACCAGGAACTGGCGATAATATTGCAGATATCACAGATGGTGCAGGAAACCCAGGTATTGGTATTGATGCTGTGGATGTCCAGGCTATCAATGGTGTAATCCACGTAGTGGACACTGTACTAATTCCAGATACTACAAATTAATTAGTTTTTGATTACATAAATAGTGCATTTAAGGCCCTCTCAATTAACTTTGAGGGGGCTTTTTATCGCGTAGTGTTTACCGTTCATCGATGACACATCAACAAAAGATTATTTACCCACAAAAACCAGACGTTTTACAACTTTTACTTTTTTGAACGTAGGTTATCCTGCATCTTTGGAGTCCCAAATCTTTCCAAACTAAACCTGTAAATGGAAACTCCCCCAAGAAATCTTGAGGGAGTTTTTTTATTTGAACCAAAAAGTATCTAACTCAGGATTATCTTTTTCCTGATTTCTTTTGCTCCTCGGCCTGTTCCATCATCTCGCGCATTTTACGCTGGAACTTGTTTTCCTTTTTAGGCTTCTTCTTGTTTTCCTGGATTTGGGCATGGATTTTATCCTCATCCAAAATGTAGTTCTTAATGGCCAACATAATAAAGATGGTAATCAAGTTGGAAATGAAGTAGTACAAACTCAACCCACTTGCATAGTTGTTAAAGAAGAACAACATCATCACGGGAGATAGGTACATAATAAATTTCATGTTCGGCATACCAGGCTGCTGTTGCATCTGCATACTCTGACCTGTTGTCATCTGCATGTAGAAGAAAATGGCTATGGACGCCAAAATCGGGAACAAGGATACGTGATCACCATAAAATGGAATGGTGAACGGTAACTCAAAAATGGTATCATAAGATGATAAATCCTCTGCCCATAAAAATGGTTTCTGTCGCAACGCAAAAGAGGTTGGGAAAAACATGAACAAGGAGTAGAAAATAGGCAACTGCAATAAGGCGGGCACACAACCACTCATGGGGCTTACGCCTGCCTTGTTGTATACCTTCATGGTCTCCTGTTGCTTTTTCATGGCATTGTCCTTGTACTTTTCGCTGATTTCCGAAATTTCAGGTTTCAACACCTTCATTTTGGCTTGCGACAAATAGGATTTATAGGTAACAGGCGAAAGTGCCAATCGCACCAAAATTGTCATAATAATAATCGCAATACCATAAGGAAGAAACGAACTCAAGAACGTATAGAACGGTGTGAAGACATATCGGTTAATCCAGCCAAAAATTCCCCACCCAAACGGAATGGACTCTACAAGACCTAAATCTTCATAATCATCCAACACCTTAACATCGGTAGGTCCATAGTACCAGTACATGTTTTGGGACAATTCACCCCCTTGAAGCTCCAAAGGAGCACGTGTACTATATGCTTTGGTGAAAAGCAATTCTTTACTTTCTTCCTCCACCAAGTTGGTAGAGGTTAAATCAGCTGTCTTAAAATGATTATCGGTTGCCAAAATAGAACTGAAAAAGTGCTGACGGTACGACAACCACTTTACATCTACTTCGGTTTCCTCATCAAAATCACTGCTCTCGGAAAGTTTGCTGATATTTCCCTCATCGTGATTGTATGTTAGACGGGTGTATCTATTTTCATACCTGATACTCTGATCATGTCGGATACCTTTTAGATCCCACTCCAAAGTAACTGGCTTACTACTATTGAAAACTCCACTCAAACCTTGGGAACGAACAGTGAAATCAACCAAATATTCATTCGGCTTCATTTCGTAACGATACTCCAAAAACTGGTTACTGGCCACTTTGGCCTTCATGGAAAGTACATGGTTGTCCCCACTTTGTGTAAGCGATGGTTCAAAATAAAGGTCTGCCGTACTCAATACTCTATTGTCCGAAGTAGTGAAATTCACTGCAAAATTGGCATTGCCATCTTTTACCAAATACACGGGAACGGAATCGTGGGTCACAAAATTCTTCATTTTGGCCTCCACAATCTGTCCACCTTGATTGGAAACCTCCAATTTTAAAACCTCATTTTCCAATATGGTGGTTCCATCCGAAGTTTTTGTAAAACCAAATGAACCAACCGTATTCTTATATTGGGCCACTGCGGTGGAATCATTAAGATCTATAGTCTTTGTTTCTTTTACAACTGCCGTTTTGACTTCTTCTTCAACCTTAGTTTTCTCAGCCTCAACTTGCTCTTGTTCTGCTTTTTGAGCCTCTAACTCTTCTGGCGTGGGTTGATTTTGGTAAAACATATATATGAGTATCCCAAAAATCAGTACAAATCCAACAATGGATTTAATATCCAGCTTCTTTTCTTCCATGAATATTATTTAGTAGAAATATTTTATTGGTATTTCAGGTGGCAAATATATGCCCAAAACCCCGTTTTATGCCAAACTGGCATTGTTTTGTTTCTGTTTATGGGTCAATATCGCCTTTACAAATCCAACAAATAATGGATGTGGGCTAGCTACCGTACTTTTATATTCTGGGTGGTACTGTACCCCTACAAACCATGGGTGTGAAGGAATCTCCACAACTTCCACCAAGCCTGTTTTTGGGTTTAGACCAGACGCTACCAATCCAGCTTCTTCCATTTGCTCCTTGTACTTGTTGTTGAATTCGTAACGGTGCCTATGGCGTTCCTCAATATCGGATGAACCATATACTTGCTCCACTAAGCTACCTTCTTTTAAATGACAGTCCCAACTACCCAAACGCATGGTCCCGCCCATATCGGTAATGGATTTTTGTTCTTCCATTAAACTAATAACTGGGTCTGGCGTTTCTTTGTCCATTTCGGTGGAGTTGGATTTGTCCAAACCAAGAACCGTTCTTGCAAATTCGATTACAGCCATCTGCATTCCCAAACAAATACCAAGAAATGGTATGTTGTTCTCTCGGGCATACTTTACTGCATTTACCTTACCCTCTATTCCACGTTCCCCAAAGCCGGGAGCGACCAAAATGCCGTCCAGGCCTTTCAATTTTTTATCTATATTTTTTGCTGTCAAATGTTCGGAATGAATCGATTTCACCTCAACATCGACTTCATTGGCGGCTCCTGCATGTATAAAAGCCTCTTGTATGGATTTATAGGAATCCGGAAGCTCAACATATTTTCCAATCAATCCAATGGTTACTTTATCCTTTGGGTTTTTATGACGATTTAAGAATTCCTTCCACTGATCTAGATTTGGCTCTGTATCATTGGGAAGTGCCAATTTTTCCAAGGTAACCGTATCCAAACCTTCTTCTTGCATTAACAAAGGAACATCATAAATGGTTGATGCATCAATGGATTGAATCACAGCCTCCTTTCTTACATTACAGAAGAGCGCCAATTTTTCTTTGATGTCCTCGGAAATATTATGCTCTGTTCTGCAAACCAAGATATCTGCTTTAATACCACTCTCCATCAAAGTTTTAACAGAGTGTTGCGTTGGCTTTGTCTTTAATTCACCCGCGGCAGATAAAAATGGCACCAAGGTTAGATGGATTACAATACCATTGTGCTCACCCAACTCCCAAAGTAGTTGTCTTACTGCTTCAATATAGGGCAGCGATTCAATATCCCCAACCGTACCACCGATTTCGGTAATAATAATGTCGTAATCACCACTGTTTCCCAAAATTTGGATACGCTCCTTTATCTCGTTGGTAATATGGGGGACCACCTGAACTGTTTTGCCCAAAAATTCACCTCTTCGCTCTTTTTCAATAACGCTTTGGTAGATTCTTCCCGTGGTCACATTATTGGCCTGTGATGTACGGACATTCAAAAAGCGTTCGTAGTGGCCTAGATCCAAATCGGTTTCTGCACCATCATCGGTCACATAACATTCGCCATGCTCGTATGGATTCAGTGTCCCCGGGTCCACATTTATATAGGGATCTAATTTTTGTATGGTGGTTCGGTACCCCCTGGCTTGCAGTAGTTTGGCCAAGGATGCGGCGATAATTCCTTTACCCAATGAAGAAGTAACGCCTCCCGTAACGAAAATGTACTTGGTATCTGACATATTGATCATTCTATTACGGGGCGTAAAGTTACTAATTGCGGGGCAAAAATCAGGAAGATTGGCGAGGAAAATCTTTTTGAATCTTTCTGATGATGGGTTCCAAGCTGTTATCCTTGATGGTAAGCATAGTATTTAGATAGTCGCCCAGTTTCCCTTTGGGAAATCCTTTTTGCTTGAACCAAACCAGATAAGGTAGGGGCAAATCCACGAGATAGCGCCCCTTGAATTTACCAAAAGGCATTCTGTAGTGGGCCAGTTCCAATAACTGTTTTGAATCGGGTCGTATTTCCATATCTAGGTCGAAAATACTATCTTTCCATTGACAAATCCTCAAAATGAAACGTAGAAATTTTATAGCTACTGCTGCCGTAGGGTCTGCAGGACTGGCCTCAGCCTCTGCCATGGTATCAAATAGCCAAGGGCAATCCAAGGAATTTAAACTTAAGCATAACATCAACCATAGTGTATGCGAATGGTGTTTTAACGATATCCCGCTAGAAGACTTTTTAAAAACCTTGAACGAACTGGGTGTTAAAGCCATTGATTTGGTGGGACCTGATAGATGGCCCATTTTGAAGAAGTATGATATACATTGTTCCATGTGCAATGGTGCGGAAATAAGTTTGACCGAGGGCTGGAACAATCCAAAATACCACGAACAGTTGATAAAAAACTACACGGAAATGATTCCGAAGGTAGCCGAGGCAGGTTACACCAACCTCATCTGTTTTAGTGGTAATCGAGATGGCATGAACGATTATGTTGGTCTTCAAAATTGTGTGGACGGGCTTTCACAAATTATTCCATTGGCGGAAAAGCATGGTGTGGTGATACAAATGGAACTGTTTAACCAAGTAAACCATCCCGATTATATGTGCGATAACTCGTTATGGGGGGTTGAACTTTGCAAGCACTTGGGAAGTGACAATTTTAAGTTGCTGTTCGATATCTACCATATGCAAATTCAGGAAGGTGATATTATTCGAAGCATACAGAACTATCATCCCTATTTTGGCCATTACCATACTGCCGGAGTACCGGGCAGGCATGAAATTGATGAAACCCAAGAGCTATATTACCCAGCTATTATTAAAGCTATACATGCAACCGGATTCAAAGGTTATGTGGCCCAGGAATTTATTACCACTTGGGACGATAAGATTGAAGCCCTGAAAGATGGTTTTATGAGGTGTGATATATAAGTTAAACTATTTGAGGTGCAATAACCACCAAACTGTTATTTAAAAACAGTATGACACAAAAGAGCTTTTCAACCTTTTGCCTCGGTTTTCAAGGCCTCAATTATTTTTTTATTCCATTTCAATTGCATTTCCCTGTTCCTTGAAAAGTTGGTTTGCCAATCGTATTGCTCCTGATATTGTTGAAGCTCTGCTAGTATATCCCTGTAGATTTTACGTACTTCCGCTTTTACATCATCGGAAAAAGAGGTACGTCGGAGTTTTTCCCTCATTTTTCGTGCAAATAGCTCAGTAATATCAAAATGAAGCTGTTCGTGCGCCAAGGTATTTTCGTTGCACAATTCAGGTCTGTACCAAGATTCATTAGGGTAGAAATATGCATTTACCTCAAAGTCCAATTTCACTTCATGGTGCAACAAGTTTGCCGAATAAGAATAGCTTATGCCACTGGCTGTGGTTGCCGCCGATTCTTCGGCGGGTGGAACTTTCCCTTTAAAATCGGCCCAAGTAAGTCGAATATTTTCATTCCAAGGGACACCCTCCTCGATTTCTTGTCCAAAGCCTAAAAAACCAAGTAGCAGAATGCATACTAAGGGGACTATTTTATCCAATTAAAATCGATTACTCTTTCAATATCTGGGTGCAAGCTATAATGCACTGGGCAAGTATTAGCTGTATGAACCAATATTTTTCTATGCTTTTCAGATACCGATGCTGGCAACTCCAATTTCACCTCAATCTTTGAAATTCTTCTAGGATTGGCCGCCATATGTTTGGTTACCTCAGCGGTTGAACCGGTTAAATCCACATCCATATCACGGGCTTTGATACCCATCATGGTCATCATGCAATTGGCCAATCCCGTTGCTACAGTATCGGTAGGAGAAAAGGCCTCCCCTTTGCCATTATTATCAACTGGGGCATCGGTAATATATTCGCTTCCAGAACGTAGATGCACACAGGTTGTACGCAGATTTCCGTTATAGGTTACTTTTGCTGTCATTTGGCTCTACTTCTTTTATTCTAAGGTTATCATACTCCATAATATAGCAAGCACGATTAAAATAGCCAGAGGTCCAATCATTGAGATAATCAAAACCATTTCCTGCATACTCTGTCAAACCTATATATTTTGATGTTTCAAAAAGATTGTTCTTGTATGCAAGCTTTAACAATACATCCATAGTAACATCAAATCCTCTAACTGCATATCTATCGGGCAATATACCTTTATATTTTTGACTGTACGCCTTGGTGAAAGCATCATTTCCTGATTCTCTGTAAAAAGACGGATAGGTAAATTTAAGATTGGACAGATGGGTCTTGGACACCGCCTCATCTTCAAAAGCACCATTGTAACTCGTGGTGAACATACGCACATTGATTTCTTCGGTCTCCTCTGTACTTAATAATGAAGAAGTGTTGGCCGAGTTCAAAATGGATGTGACACTGGCCACCATATTGGGCTGGTCGGTTTCCAAAAACACCCAATTTTCCTTTTCCCCTGAAAGCTGAAGCAAAAATTCATCTAAATGCAATGACTTATTATCTATCACCTTGGCGATTTGGGCAGCAGGAAATTTACTCAAAATTGAATCATGAGCAACTTGATGCGTGGAATCAGCAATAATCACTATGTTCTCATCCTTATGAATCTTTTCCATGTAGGACAACATTTTATCCCGGAGCACCACATCTCTGGGCACAGAATAAAATACATTGTTATGACTCAACTTGCTATCCGAAGAAATCGGGGCAATCACTGGAATGTCTTTTGCTGCAGCCTGAACAGCTACTTCATCCAAAGGCCCTGGAGCCAATGGCCCAATAATGGCATTGACACCATTTAGGTTTTCCCTGAACAGGATTTCCTTGACCTTAGCTTGGTCCAATTGGGTATCATAAGTTTTTACATCTACGGAAACCCCTAATTTTTTAATGGAGTCCAAAGCTACCATAGCACCTGTATAAAATCCGAGGCTCAGTGCAAGGTCCCTTCGGTTTTTTATTAACTCCTGAGCTTTTTCTCTGTCATTGACATTTACCTTATCCAAACGGAAAGGAAGCATGAATACCAATTTGGGCCGGTTTTCTATGTTGATACTGTCCACCAAATTAATCTTATCCAAGACCAAGGCATTTTTCACTTCTAATTGGTCAGCCT
>QGCX01000251.1_pt1 | contig 11577 bp, 8 predicted proteins | sample 4708031 | NCBI WGS metagenome assembly QGCX01 (sample SAMN08941163, study PRJNA450518) | Sediment metagenome, whole genome shotgun sequencing project. | reverse complement strand
ACAAATAATAATTAACCGGCAGCGCCAGTATTAAACCGATCACGCAGCTTAAGCTGGCAAGTATTAAGGTTTCAGAAATAATCAATGAAAACAATCGAATTGGGGAAGTTCCAATCGCTCTTAACACTCCGAATTCACTTGTCCTTTCCATTACCGACATTAACACTGTATTTAATACCCCAATACACACCAGCAAGATGATGATGTAGTAAGAAATATAGCCACCTTGAATATCGGCCTGCATGGTTCGGTAAAAATCTTTAGACACCACCTTCCAACTAACAGCTTCCAACTCTGGCCGCTCATTTACCCAGCGAGTAAGCGCCAAAGTTAATGCATCACTATCCTGGTAGTTATCGGTCAATACTGCCCAATAGTGCGCTTGGTTATATAATGTATAAAAAGACTGCGCAGCGATGAGCGGCATATAAATATTACGGGCATCCAGCCCCTTTGATGTCCCCACAACCCCGGAAACTATATAAATGTCATTTGCAATAGAGCCATCAGCGCCTTGCGAAATCAAAACTATTTCATCGCCAACACTTAGTTTTAGTTGCCTTGCAACTGCCGCGCCCACCATCACCTGATAATAACCATCAACATCTGGCGCTGAACTAAAATAGACGCCTTGTTTTACCTTTTCAGACAAATACGATTTTACATCGACACCAACAACCTGAACAGGAAAGCTTTTATTTTCACCATAGGCTAATGCACCACTGACTATTCTCGGCGTCGCTTGAGTAACTTCAGGAATAGCAATTAACCCTTGGTAGAATTCTTCGGTTACTGGAACGGTTTTATAAAGTGTTGGGCGGTCCTGATATCCAACATGTGTGATTTGCGCATGGCCAGTGGAATCTTTGGTAAAAAAGCCAATCACCTGGGCGTAACTACCCATCTGAACGGAAATAGAAACGACTAATAAAAAATACCCCCCAACCATACTTAACATGGTTAAAAATGTGCGGCGCTTCTGTCGCAATACATTCCGAAAAGCCAGCTTAATCATTAACATAATTAAAGCCTTACGCAGGTTATTAGTGTCGTCGTTTCAGGTTCTGTAATGTGAAAAAATCTTCGTCGATATCTATATCAAACTCCATCGAGTCATATACCACCCGTGTTTTATTACCTTCTTTGTTTAAAGGTACAAGCTCCAACACTGTGGGAAGCTGAACATCTTGGAAGGTTTTAATCTCACTAAAACGCATCTGCCGCATTTCGGTGCCATCTTCATCAATATAGATTTGACTAACCGGTAATAAAGTAGCCTTATCAACCTCTACACGCATTGCCCCCCAAACCGTCACCGTATTCTCTTTGGCAATTAAGTCTAAGGTATAAAGATCATCCGCTTCGGTTAAGGTGACATCATATTCATCGACCCACGAACCTTCGCGCATTAAGTCATCATTGGTAAAGTCAGAGCCCATCCAACTGCCCATCATCATGGATGGCGGAACTTTGATCACCTTGTTTATTTTCGGTAAATAGTTCCACATCTCATTTTCACGTTTAAGTGTCGAGATACCCATATCTTTTTTGGGCGATAAGACCTTGAGCAAAGAATAATCAAGCCCTATAGACCAGGACTCTAGTGACATGGAGCGCTGATAATCGCTGGTGACAATTTCCATTGTCATAATTGAATGGGAATTTTCCTGCTGGTAGAGCTTGTCGATTTTTTCAAGCAGCTCCACAGCCGAGATGTCCGATTGGGCCTGAACTAAACAACAGGTCAATCCAAGGAAGAAACCTACTGTCCATTGTCTACTAGTCACAATCCAACCCTCCTTTATAGGTTTACTTTACCTTAGCAGCTTAAATTGATTAATTAAAACAAAGACCATAATCACCTGACGGACATCATTTGTTTAGTTGGGTTATTGCTCAATCCACGGTAAAGTTCACCTGAAAATTTAAAGGACTGACTTTTTTATGCGTAACCAAGCGCGAGTAATACTTCTGGCAATTCTCTTTGGTCTTTGTGCGCCGCTGGCACTGGCACCGTTTAATATTTGGCCGCTAATGTTTATAGGTATTGGTGGGTATTTCTGGCTATGCCACGAGTCAACGTCCACTAAACAAGCACTATTGCTCGGTTGGGCCTTTGGGGCGGGTTATTTTGGTTTAGGTGTTTCGTGGATTTACGGTAGCATGCAAACGGTAGGCACACCCGTATGGTTATCATTAATTTTAACCGGCGGTTTCTGCCTCGCTTTGGCAATACTACCCGCGCTACAAGCGTGGTTTTATTATCGTTTTCTAAAATCATTACCGCTGGAGTTACCATTAATTGCACCGCTATGGTGGATTTTGAGTGAGTGGGTTCGTGAGTGGTTATTTACCGGCATGCCATGGTTATTTGCTGGCTATGCTTTTACCGATTTAGCCATTGGCCAAACGGCTGCACTTTTTGGTATCTATGGGCTTAGCGCACTATTCGCATTTATCAGTGCCTGGTTGTTAATCAGTTTAAAACATTTAAATGCACGTAATACACGCTCAGCTTTGGGCTATTTAGGTGCAAGCCTTGCGGTGTTTGCAATTTTTTCCGCATTTGGCTATCTGGTACCTGCCAGCACATGGACGACCGCAACTCAGTCAATTAAGGTTTCAGTCATCCAATCCAATATTGATCAACGCTTAAAATGGACGCGCGCGCAGCAGTTGCCAACGCTAGAATTTTATAGTGAAGCGATCAAAGCCTCTGAAGGTGTTGACCTGATGCTTTGGCCTGAAGCGGCCATGACCAGACGACCCGACCAAATCCCACTATTTATTGGACAAGTACAGGACATTGCAGCCCAACGAGGACAAGCGATTTTGACGGGCATGGTGACACACGATAATGATCGATTCTTTAACGCCATGCTGGGATATGGCACCGCCAGTGGAGAATATCGTAAGCAACATTTAGTGCCCTTTGGCGAATATATGCCGTTTGAAAAACAACTGCGAGGGTTAATTGCGATTTTCGATATCCCAATGTCGACCATGTCACCAGCATTATCACCCCAATACCCCATTACCGCGACGCTCAATGGCGAGCCCTATTTTATCGCACCGGTGATCTGTTACGAAGCGACCTACCCTAGCTTGGTTAAATCTCTGGCTAAAAATTCAAATATTATCGCAATCATCAGTAACGATGCTTGGTTCGGTGACTCGATAGGTCCTCACCAACATCTTCAAATCAGCCGATTACGCGCCATAGAGAATGGCAGAGATATGCTACGGGCGACCCAAAATGGAATTTCTGCATTAGTCGATGCAAACGGTACTGTCACTCATAGATCCGAACAATTTGTTGAAGCTGATGTACGAGGCACGTTAACGCTCAGGACAGGCTTAACACCCTATCAGCGCATGCCCTCTGCACTCATACCCTGGTTAGCACTGGTCATTTTGCTGTGCATCTTTGGTTTCAAAAAAATCAAAACTCAGCCTTAACATCGTTTGACTATAAATAATTTTGAATTTTTATGGAATTGGCTGATTTTTCGCAGGTGAAATGGCTGACCTATCAGTCGAGAATCGGTACACTGCTCGCTCCGCTGAAATAATTAAGATCTCGCTCGAGCCTGCCCTCGATGGTAGGCCATTGGAAGCGAGGCAATTATAAGATTCTGCTGAAATATAAACTCAGCAGGTGAAATAAAACCACACAACTTTTACAGAAGTTACTAGTGGAGAGTCAAATGTCATCCATGATCGAAGTTAAGACGGTCGAAAAATCATTCGGCAGTCTTAAAGTCATAAATGGCTGCAATTTTAACATCGAAAAAGGTTCCATTACTGGAATGATTGGCCCCAACGGAGCGGGCAAATCGACCATTTTTAATATCATCGCAGGTACCCTTCCTTTGGACACAGGGAAAATCATCCTAGACGGTGAAGATGTGACAAATATGACAGCTAATCAGCTATTTGATAAAGGATTGCTGCGCACCTTTCAAATTGCCCATGAATTCTCACACATGACTGCAGTCGAAAACCTTATGATGGTTCCGCCGCACCAGCTGGGAGAAAATCTATTCAACGCTTGGTTTAAACCAAAACAAGTCGCTCACCAAGAAGTCGGCATTCGCCAAAAAGCACTTGAGGTGATTGATTATATTGGTTTGGGGCATGTCAAAAATGAGCTGGCAGGTAATCTATCCGGTGGTCAGAAAAAGCTTTTAGAGCTTGGCCGAACCATGATGACCGAAGCTAAAGTCGTGCTGTTAGATGAAGTGGCCGCGGGTGTAAACCGAACCTTGTTAGGCGACCTAACCGATAATATTCTGCGTATGAATCGCGATTTAGGAATTACCTTTCTAGTTATTGAACACGATATGGATATGATCGCAAAACTTTGTGATCCCGTCATTGTGCTAGCCCAAGGCAGCGTCATGGTCGAAGGTTCAATCGAAGAAATTCAGAATAATCCGAAGGTAATTGAAGCGTACTTTGGTAGCGCAGCCTGATTCGTTGGAGTTTTCATGGCAATTTTAGAATCTATTAACATTCATGCCGGCTACGGTGGAATGAATATTCTCAATGGCGTAAATATGGCCATTGAAGATGGCGAAATTGGTGTCATTATTGGTGCCAACGGTGCGGGGAAATCCACCTCATTAAAAGCGATCTTTGGTTTGCTTCAGGTGAGTGAAGGCACTGTCGAACTCAATGGCGAAGATATTACCAATGCCGACCCAGTCAAGCTGGTTCAAGCAGGTATGGCTTTTGTACCTCAAGAAAAAAACGTTTTCGTAAGCTTAAGCGTTCAAGAAAACCTGGAAATGGGTGCTTTTCTTCGTCGGGATAACTTCCAGCCGACGTTGGATTCCGTCTATCACTACTTCCCTGATCTACGTGATAAAAGATATCAACCTGCCGGTGAATTATCCGGTGGTCAGCGCCAAATGGTCGCTATGGGTCGCGCGTTAATGAACGAACCTAAAGTTTTGTTGCTCGACGAACCTACCGCTGGTTTATCCCCATTGTATATGAATGAAATTTTTGATCGCATTGTCGCAGTTAATCGCGAAGGCGTCGGAATTTTAATGGTGGAACAAAACGCTAAACAAGCCTTGGCTATTGCTCATAAAGGCTTTGTTTTAGCAGCAGGTCGCAATCGTTTCACTGATACAGGTGAGAACCTACTAAATGATCCAGACGTTGCCAAGAGCTTTCTTGGTGGGTAGTCGAGGGGAGTAATTAACTTGAACGAATTAGTCTTTTTTATCAATAAAGTCTTCATTTCTGGAGCTGTTATTGGTTCTATCTACGCCATGGGAGCCATTGGTGTCACTTTGATTTATAGCATTTTGCGTTTTTCGCACTTTGCCCATGGTGACTTGATGACTACCGGCGCTTTTATCACCTTTTTCCTAACGGCAATGTTTCCTGAAGCAGGGCATTTAGTTGGTTTACCTACCGCTTTTGTAATGTTACCGGCGTCAATGGTTATCACTAGTTTAATTGCCATTGGCTTGGATAAAGCCTTTTATCGGCCCTTACGCGCTCATAATGTCAAACCTGTGGTCATGGTCATGGCCTCCATCGGCGTCACCCTAATGCTGCAAGGTATTGTCCGTTTATTTTTTGGAACCAGTTCACGCAACTTATTCATTGATGATCGTAAAGAAATTTTCAGAATAGATTTGCCTTGGGAATTGGCTTCCAGAAAAATCGTTATCACTGAACCACAAATACTACTATTTGTTTTTATTATTGTCGCGGTAGTAGCTTTGCACTTTTTCTTAACCCGTTCACGTTTAGGTAAAGCGATGCGAGCCATGTCTGACAACGCAGACCTTGCACGAATCTCTGGCATCAACGTTAATGTTGTGGTGATCGTCACCTGGATTATTGCTGGGTCATTAGCAACTGCCGCCGGCACGCTTTTATCTTTGGACGTTGCGTTAAAACCAGACATGAGCTTCCATATCTTACTGCCTATTTTTGCGGCCACCATTGTTGGCGGTGTAGGCCACCCTTATGGCGCAGTCATTGGCGGATTTGTGGTTGGCTTTTCCGAAACATTAGCCGTGTTCAACTGGGCTATCCTGCTTAAACCGTTAGAAAAAGCGATGGAATGGGATTTACCTAGCAACATGGCATTGGTGCCAACGGAATATAAAATTACCGTTCCGTTCTTCATTTTAGTCGCTATTTTAGTACTACGGCCCACCGGTATTTTGAAGGGGCAAGTATTATGATTTTAGAGTTCAAAAAAGAAATCATGCTCTTCACTGGGTTGTTTGCCCTTATCTTATGCATCATGGCTTTTATGGGCGCCGCCTATGGTTTCCGCATGCTGGTGGAAGCCGCTTGCTATGCCATTATCGCGTTAGGACTTTCTATTCAATGGGGTTATGCGGGATTATTCAACGTCGGTGTTATGGGCTTTTTAGCTATGGGCGCATTTGTCACCATGCTGATCAGCTTCCCAGCCAATCAGGAGTTTTGGGCATCGGACTTACCTGCGGACCTCGGTGCGACTTTCTTTAAGTTATTCATTGGAATTGCGTTAATTTGGGGCTCTATTAAGCTAACAAAAGTTGGTCTCAGCCAAAAATGGCAGCGCGTTATTACTTTCGCTCTGATACTTGCGGTGTACATAATGTTTATGAGTTCGTTAGCACCGGTAGCCGAAGCGATTGAAAAAGAATATGGCTTTATTGGTGGCTTTGGCCTACCTGTTTGGATGGGTTGGCTTGGCGGCGGTATTGTTGGCGGTTGCATTGCCTACTTTATCGGCCATATTTGTTTAGGATTACGCAGTGACTATTTAGCGATTGCCACCTTAGGCATCTCAGAAATTATCAAGGCGTTCTTAAAAAATGCCGACTGGCTAACGCACGGCACTTTAACGGTATCACCATTGCCTTGGCCAACGCCGAATGCCAGTGACATTGGTTTTATTTTTGCTCGCGCGCTGTACCTATCCATAACTGCGCTGATCATTGCAGTGCTGTTCTTCCTACTCCACCGCGCCTATAACGCGCCGTGGGGACGTATGCTTCGCGCCATTCGAGACAATGAAATATCATCATTAGCCATGGGTAAAGATGTTAATCAACGTCGTCTTGAAGTGTTTGTTCTAGGTTCGGTCATTATGGGTATTGGCGGCGCTGTATTAGCAAGCTTCAATGGTATCTTCGATCCTTCCGGCTATATTCCGCTAAACCATACTTTTTTAATTTGGGTCATGGTGATATTAGGTGGTGCTGGCAACAATATGGGCACATTGTTTGGAGCGGTATTCGTTTACATAATTTGGACAATGGCCGAGCCTGTTGCCCTATTTATTTTCGATGTTATGCGCCACGTGGGTGAGTCTTGGTTCGACTGGCAAGCACCGAGTGATTTAGATAGCCGAGCACTGCAAGCAAGGGTTTTCGTAATTGGTTTAACCATTACCTTGGTACTGCGCTATGCACCCAAAGGGCTAATACCAGAAAAGATTACGCATCACACTTGATTCGAATCACTAATTTGATTCTACAAAAAAAGCGCGGAATGTCCGCGCTTTTTTATTGCTAAATCATTTCCGCTAATCTACTAATAACTTCTCAACGGCCTTTTTTGCACCCAATTCGCATAATGTTTCGTAGGCACGTTCTACCGTATTAATAAAAATTTGATTTGCAGCCAAGTCTTCCGCAAAAATAACTTCGACTCCAACCAATGCCTTAACTACCGATTTAGTGTGGCCATGCTGATCACAGATTGACTTTAGAGCCTTCGCCATTGGGTCCTTCACATCAATGGGCTCCCCTGATTCATCTACTGCTGAAACATAACGCATCCAACCCGCGACGGCTAATGCGAGGCATTTAAAATCACTACCTCTTTGCAAATGAAACCGAATGGAATTTAACAATCGAGGGGGCAGTTTTAAGCTACCATCCATAGCGATCTGCCAAGTACGATGTTTGATATTTATATTACAGAATCGATCGATAAGCATTGCCGCATAGGCTGCTAAATCGGTCCATTCCGGCATGAATAACGTTGTGGCTTGCTCATCTAACATCAATGACAACGCGGCCTTTTTAAATGCTGGGTCCGCCATGGTATCCGCGATATGCTCGTAACCGGCCAAGTAACCCAAATAGGCTAAAAAAGAATGACTGCCGTTAAGCATGCGTAATTTCATTTCCTCGAAAGGCACCACATCGCTTACAAATTCAGCGCCCACGAGATTCCACTCAGGTCTACCAGCGACGAAGTCATCTTCAATAACCCATTGGCGAAAAGATTCACAAGCAATACCGCAGGGATCTTCAACACCTAATAGATTTGCAATATCAGCCAACGTTTCGGCTGTTGCTGCAGGTACAATTCGATCCACCATTGTACAGGGGAAAGAAACGTTATCCTGTATCCAGCCCGCTAATTCAGCATCCAATAGACGGGCAAAACCAATGACCGCATCGCGTGCAACGCGACCATTCTCTTGTAAGTTATCACAAGACATAATGGTAAACGCAGGAAGACCTCGGATGCGCCGCACGCGTAACGCTTCGACCAAATAACCAATCGCTGAATTTGGGGTATTTGGAAATTCCAGATCATGTAAAATAGCGAGGTTACTGGCGTCTAATAGCCCAGTATTGGCATCAGAACAATAACCCTTTTCAGTTATCGTGAGTGAAACAATTGCAACCTGAGGCTCGGCCATTTTTTCAATAACCGCATGCTTGCCATCCATATCACAGTGCAATGACTCACGCACACAACCTATCACTTTAGTGACGGGACCATCGGCATTTTTTTCAACGACTGAATATAAGTGATCTTGCCCACGCAACTGCTCAATTAACTGTTCACCGCCCATTAAATTAACTTCGCAATAACCCCAGTCACTGTCACCTAAGCGCGCCAAGTCATCGGTATACACACCTTGATGCGCACGATGAAAGGCACCAAAACCAAGATGTACCAACTTAGTCGACAATCGCTGACGATCATAATTAGGGGTATCTACCTGTTGTGCTAACGTAGCAGTCGCAATGGTTTCCATATTCTCTCTCTTTTTTAAAAGGCCAATCGTTATTGTTGCATTACCAATTCCAAAGGGTGCCATCGGTTAACCGAGCAATGGGTAAATTTGCGGGTTGATATGGGTATTTCTTAGCCTCAACTTCATTAAACTCAATACCAAGTCCAGGCTTATTGCTGGGATGCATGTAGCCATCATCAAATGTCCAATTAGGACTGAACACTGATAACATTTTTTCCGAATAACCCATAAATTCCTGAACACCAAAGTTCGGCACCCATAAATCCAAATGCAAACCTGCTGCCATTCCAATCGGGGAAATATCCGAAGGGCCATGCGCACCGGTACGAACCTGATACATCGACGCAAAATCTGCAATACGTCGCATATGAGTAATACCCCCGGCGTGAGTCACCGTAGCGCGAATGTAATCAATCAGTTGTTCTTCGATTAGCTGCTTGCAATCCCATAAACTATTAAATACTTCGCCTACGGCAATTGGCGTGGTGGTATGTTGACGAATCAATCGAAACGCTTCCTGATTTTCAGCAGGCGTTGGATCTTCCATCCAGAACAATCGATACTCTTCAATGCTCTTACCTAACCGCCCTGCTTCAATGGGAGTTAACCGATGATGAACGTCATGCAAAATATGATCGTCAAAGCCGAACCGGCTACGAATGGCGTCAAACATTTTGGGTGCAAAGTCTAAATATTTTTCCGAAGACCACGATTCAACATTTGGGCGGACACCTTTAGATGCAGGTTCATAAGCTTCACCTTGAGTTTTACTGATGCCATAGCTGCGCTCGATACCCGGAACCTTACTCTGCACACGAATAGCTTTAAAACCCATTTCCTGATGTTTGGCATAATCGTCAACTAGCTCATCGATACTGTGGCCGGTTGCATGACAATAGACCATGATCCCTTCTCTTGAAGCTCCGCCCAGCAATTCATATACAGGTAAGCCGGCTACTTTGCCTTTGATATCCCATAATGCCATATCGATTGCTGCAATTGCGGTCATGGTGACTGGCCCACGCCGCCAATAAGCACCTTTATAAAAAGTCTGCCAAATGTCTTCAATTCGTGAAGGGTCTAAATCAATTAGCTGTGGACACAAATGATCTTCTAAATAAGATGCAACCGATAACTCGCGACCATTCAGTGTTGCATCACCAATACCAGTAAAACCTTCGTCCGTTGTGATTTTAAGTGTGACAAAATTTCGATCTGGGCACGTCACAAAAACTTCTGCCTTTATAATTTTCATTATTGACCTCAGTAAGTTTAATAATTAATTTAAGAGTTAATTCTTTTAGCGTTAGCCGTAAACAATATTCGGAAGAAACAAAACCAAATCAGGAAATATAATTAGTACAACTAACAACAGGAAGATGGCGAAAAGAAATGGAACTGATTCTTTGATGTAGTCTTTGGTCGGACAATCTAATATCGAACAGGCCGTAAACATAGCAACACCAACCGGAGGCGTCATACCGCCCAAGGTAACGATCGTCATCATTAAGATTCCAAAATGAACGGGATCAACGCCTACGCTCTGTACAATTGGTAGAAATATAGGGGTTAATAACAATACGTTTACTGTTGCTTCCATGAACATACCCACAACGGCCAAGAACAGTAATATTGTAATTAGAAGGAAATACTTCTGAGTCGATAAACTTAATATCCCATGAGATAAGGTTTGCGGCACTTGGTTGTCAACGATGATGTAACCGAAAATACCTGAAAAAGATATAATCAACATGATCACTGCGTTATCGATTGCAGTCTGCTTGAGTACTTCGACTATTTTTTTCCAGTTCAACTCTTTATAGACAAATAATCCCACAAACATTGCGTAGAAAACAGCAAACGAGCCAGCCTCTGATGGAGTAAAAACTCCGAACCGAATAGTTACAATCAAAAGTATGGGGAATAATATCGCCCAAAAACACTGGAAAAATGTTACTGCAATTGCTTTCGGTGGAGACCGTTTTTCCTGACTTGGCAAATAGCCTCTCTTCTTAGCTATTAATGAAACCGCAGCCATCAAGAATGCTGTCATTAATATGCCAGGAACGATGCCTGCTAAGAATAAACGACCAATTGAAACCTCACCAACAAACCCATAGAGAATGAGCCCAATGCTCGGTGGAATTGTAGCGGTAATTAAACCGCTCAAACCAATGGAAGCGGCAACAAAACCTTTTGAGTACTTGGCTTTAAGCATAGCAGGCCCTAAGATCTTAGACTGCATGGCAACGTCCGCTACTGCAGAACCACTCACACCACCCATTATCGCACTTAACAATACGGTGACATGACCTAAACCACCCGCCAGATGTGCCGTTATCGTCGAACAAAATACAATAAGTCTTTGTGTAATGCCGGCAGCATTCATTAAATTACCCGCGAATACAAAAAATGGTACTGCAAGTAACGCTGGGTTTTGCGATGCTATAACCATTTTTTGCACAGGAATAATAAATGATGAACGACCATCGGCGACAAAGAATAAAATACTTGCAATGGCTATCGCAAATGCGAGTGGCATCCGAAGGACTAAA
>QGCX01000250.1_pt1 | contig 11611 bp, 10 predicted proteins | sample 4708031 | NCBI WGS metagenome assembly QGCX01 (sample SAMN08941163, study PRJNA450518) | Sediment metagenome, whole genome shotgun sequencing project. | reverse complement strand
ATCTATGCCCGAGTCGCGAAGAAAAGAGATTGCTCATATCATTAATGAGAAACAAGTCTGGTTGGCTGAAGATGATATTTATTGCTTTTTGGACGAACCCTCAATTGCACCGATAGCCAATTTTGCACCGGATTATACCTTTCATATTTCTGCTTTATCTAAGGCGATTAGCCCGGCAATGAGATGTGGTTATCTAAAGGCACCAGAGAGACAAGTCTCAGCACTGAATGCTCATATTCGAGCCAATATCTGGCTCTCTTCACCGATCAATTTCATGGCAGCGACGTTACTTATTGAATCGGGTGAAGCCTTTCGTCTTGCCACTCAACAACGACAGGCCGCTCATGAAAGGCAGCAACTGGCCAGATCGATTCTGACTTCGGTTAAGTGTCGCGCATCGGGATACCATATCTGGTTGCCGCTCCCCAGCCAATGGCAGCCTGATCGGTTTACTATGGAAGCTCAGAATCGCGGCATTATCGTTACCAGTGGGAGCTATTTCTGTGCTAACGGCGGAATTACTCCTCATGTTCGTTTATCACTAATGTCAATCAATAGTGAGGAGCGACTGGCAGAAGGATTGAAACAGATACAATCATTGCTCCACGAAGATATGAGTGTCTTTTTTCCTTAGTAAAATGGGCTCAATTTTCTAACGGGATAGGTAATGTTTCATCATTTCCAGGATCGTATTGCCCCATAAAATTGTATGCAGTTTTCCTTGCTGAATAAAGGAGATTTCTTTTTCTATTCATCCTATTTGGGCGGTTAATCTGCTTTGTAAATAGTCCACGAACACTTTTAATTGATTAGGAATAAACCTTGATTGAGGATACTGCGCAATTATTTTTCCTTGATAGTTACCATGGATTTCCCATTCAGGAAATAACCTCACAACCTCTCCTGATGTTATTAAATCGGAAATAGAAAACTCGGGGAATATCGAAATGCCGATTCCTCGTAAAACCGCATCTTTACGGATTTCTGTGTGGTTTACAGCGAGCCTGCCATCAATATTGACGGAATGGGTATTTTGCTCTTTTCTAAACAACCATTTTCTATCTAATGACGTTTCGCCTAGGCGTATACATTGATGGGTTGATAATTGCTCCGGTTCAATAGGGTAGCCAAATTTTTGAATGTAACCAGGGCTGGCACATAACACCAGTTTATTGCTTCCCAAAACTTTGGCAACGAGGCCTTCAAGTGGCTTTTCGGTGATATGTATGACCATATCGACTTCATGCCCTATTGGATCAATAAAGTGGTCTTCTACCACGAAGTGAACAGAAACTTTGGGGTACTCTTGCAAGAAATCTAAGATGATAGGAGAGAGAACCTGGTGCGAAAGTGCTCGAGGCGCTGCAAGCCTAATTTCCCCAGATACCTCACTCTGGGATGAAAAAGCGGCATGAGTTGCCAGTCGTGCAGACTTAAGCATATCCACGCATAAACTATGAACGTCTTCTCCTGCACTGCTTAATCTCATACTTCGTGTGGTGCGCTCAAGAAGTTTTTTGTGCAGAGCATTTTCTAACTTGGTCATTGAACGGCTGACTGAAGAAGGCGCAACCCCGAGTCGTTCTGCTGCTTTCGAGAAGCTGCCTTCTTCCAGTACGACAACAAAAATCGCCATTTCAGGTAATAGGTTGATGAGCTTATTAATGTCCACAGAGCAAAATTCCTTTGCATTTAAGGCTATTGTTCCGAAAAAGATACTAGTAGATATTGGTAGCGTCAATTTTATAAATAGTTTCTAGGGGAAAGCCGATGCTTAACTTAGCCATCAGAAGACGAGTTTCGTTGATTACTATGCCCGAATTGTTACTCCTGCTTGTGGCGATTGTTTGGGGCACCAGTTATGGGCTTACCAAGAGTGCGATAGCCTATACAACAGTATCAACTTTTATTGCTATTCGTTTTGGAATAACGTTTTTCCTTCTAGCTCCAATGGTGATTAAAGAGTTCTTCAATAATAAAAATCAAGATTGGTTTGTAGCACTACCAACGGGAGTGATTCTTGCGTTGATTTTTTTCTTTGAAGTATATGGAGTGAGTCAAACAACGGCTTCAAACGCTGCGTTTCTTATTAGCCTAAATGTCATATTTACCGCATTTGCTGACATCATTATTAGCAAAAGGAAACCAGACAGAGAATTAATATTGTCAACGCTATTTAGCACGATAGGTGTATTCTTACTGACTTACAGTTATGATCTTCATATATCTTTCAATCAAGGTGATATTTGTATTATTTCTGCGGCGGTTCTAAGAGCCATAATGGTTACGATGACCAAGAAATTAACGTATCAAAAACAAATTACGAATACCGCACTGACCTGTATTCAGTCATTCGTCGTTGCAATCAGCGCTCTTAGTCTCAGTATCATAAGTTCCGGAATACCGACGTCCTTCGTGATACTACCTTTACATTTTTGGTTGATCATGTTGTTTCTTATCCTATTTTGTACATTGTTTGCTTTCTATGCACAGAACTATGCCGTAAGAAACATATCCCCAACCAAAGCATCGTTGCTTATGGGAAGTGAGCCTTTATTTGGCGCCATTTTTTCATTGCTATGGTTAGATGAAGTATTAACGAGCATTCAGTGGGTTGGCGCGATTACGCTTGTCATTTCCGTACTTATTGCATCAATTAATAAGCAACACTGATTTTTCAGGCGTCCGGTATATAGATCAAGCCACTGTGAAACTCAGTGGCTTGATCTATTGTCCTTGTTTAGTGGACTCATACGCTAAAATTCGTTACCCACTTTTCTCGAATAACCCCAAACCATTTACCAACCAGCACAATAATTACCGCACCAACCAATACGGGGGTGATTAAAAATCCCCAGCCTTGCCCTGATAACATAATCAACAAAGGATTAGCGCCTGCTGGTGGATGAGTGGTTTTAGTGACCAGCATCAAGCTGACCGCTATACCTGTCGCCAGTGCTAACGTGAATGCATTGACTGCAACAAATTGGGCAAAGAACAAACCAACAAAAGCGGTAAGAAGATGTCCTAATATCACATTCTTTGGCTGCGCTAACGGGCTATCTGGTACGCCAAAAACAAGTACAGTGGTTGCGCCGAATGGCGCCATCAGTAGTGCCATTTCTTTGAATGAGAAATTAAAGTAGGCCAGTATTCCAATCGCTACACAAGCACCTATTCCAGCTAATATCGATAATATTATATTTTTCATACAACTCTCTCTTATAAGTAGACCAAGTTGTCTACAAAATATAAAATAGACAAGTCGGTCTACTTGTGTCAACATATTTTTGAACGAGAGAGGTGAATGCTGATGAGTAAAAAACGCCAATTGCTAATCGATACTGCATTGGATTTGTTCTACCGGAATGGGATTAATTCGATTGGTATCAATGAAATTCTTAAATCGTCGGGTGTCGCCAAAAGAACGCTGTATATGGATTTCGAAAGTAAAGAAGCGTTGATATTGGCTGCTCTGCGGCAACGTCACGATAATTTTTTGGAGTGGTTGGTAAATAAGCTTGATGGAGCGAGTTCTGATGCTGATCTTATCCAGAGGCTATTTCATGCCTTAGCAAGTTGGTTTGAAAACAAAGAACCGCAACTGGGGCAGTTTAGAGGATGTTTTTTTATTAACACTTCTGCTGAGTTTGGTGACCCGGCTAGCCATGTATTCCAATTTTGCAGTGAACATAAGCGGCAAGTCCGCCAACTGGTTTTACAACGTTTGGAGAATAAGGCTCCGTTGCTAATTGATACCATCTGTCTTCTTAAAGAAGGAGCAATTACCAGTGTCTATATGAATGGAAATAGTAGTAAGGTTATAAAAAACAGTCTTGATATATTGAACACACTTTGCGAGAGGTTAGTGGGTGAGTATCAAAATGATACCAGGTAAATAGTGCTGTACGCTTAGCCCAGGTGAATTGCAAACTAGCGATTTATTGCCGAATTTTATTCCAGTTCGTAACATTTGCGCGCACATAAAAGAATAATCTCTAAAAAATCACTTCTTCATCATCTTCGCTAAATCAGCAAATGGATTGTAAGTCGCCCCTTGGTGTTCATCTTCGCCTGGCTTTATTTCGCTACCATAACGTTCATGTTCCAGGTATTTGCTGTGTTCATTATCGTGGCAATAAAGACACAACAATTCCCAGTTGCTACCATCTGCTGGATTATTCGTATGGTCATGATCTTTGTGGTGAACGGTTAACTCACGTAGATTCGAATAGACAAACTCCCGAGCACACCTTCCACATACCCAAGGATAGAGTTTTAGTGCTTTCTCGCGATAATCGGCTTCTTTACGCGCATAATTGGCACTGGTTCCGTAATAATCAGACGACATGTTTGTATTCCTAACCGTTAGTTAAACTCAGATGCTAGCATGATCTCAAATCGGAAAAAGTGACTGCCATTGCGTTGCGTCGTTGTTTGCCTCGCGGCTTCTTCAGAAACAGCGAGGCGTGTGCAAATATTTACTTCACACAATAAAGATGCAGCAGATCCAACGCAATGGTCGCACCGGCTAAAGCGGTAATTTCACTCTGGTCATAAGCCGGAGCCACTTCGACTACGTCCATGCCAACCAGATTCAGCCCTTGCAGAGCCAGCAGGATTTTACGGATTTTATCGCTGGTCATTCCGCCAAATACTGGGGTTCCAGTGCCGGGGGCGAAAGCCGGATCCAGACAGTCAATATCGAAACTAAGATAGACCGGCAGGCTACCAACCCGCTGCTTGATACGAGTAACAATTTCATCAGCGGATAAATCATTGGCTTCCAGCGCATTAATTACCTTAAAGCCGTGCCCCTCAGCTTTGTATTCGGTGCGAATGCCGATTTGTACCGAGTGCTCAGTAGAAATCAACCCTTCTCTTGGCGCATGATAAAACATCGTGCCGTGGTCATATCGGCTGCCATGTGGATAGGTGTCAGTGTGAGCGTCGAAATGAACCAATGCCATTTGGCCGTGAACACGGTGGTGTGCTCGCAGCAGAGGTAAAGTGATAAAGTGGTCGCCACCAAACGAGAGCATGGCTTTGCCACTGGCAAGAATGGCATCCGCAGCCGCTTCAAGTCGTTCGGTTAAATCCTGTGCATCGCCAGTGTCAAATACCAGGTCGCCGGCATCAACAATATTTAAACGGTCACTTAATTTAAATGGCCAGGGGAAGCGGTTACTTTCCCACGCCAGATTTACCGAAGCGCGGCGTATCGCATCCGGCCCCATTCTTGCGCCCGAGCGACCAGAAGTGGCCATATCAAAAGGAACGCCTAATACCACAACGTCAGCATCGCATTCGCGCGGGTCACGTAAATACGGAGCGCGCATAAAGGTCATTGCATTGGAATAGAGTGAATAGTCCGGTTTATTAAATAGATCGTCCAATTAAAAATCCTCTAAATAGGTATAGCCACTCAGGCCATGTTCAAGCTCTTCAAGTATGCTCTGTTGTTCGGCGGGTTCGACGCGTTGGCTGACCAGTAAACGGTAATTTTCACGAATCAACTCTACGTCGATATGTACGTAACGCATCATATCTTCAACCGTATCGCCTTCATTAATAAAGTCGATGTCCGCTGCGCCATCTTCATTAACATTAACTACCACACTGTGAGTATCACCAAATAGGTTATGCATATCACCAAGGATCTCCTGATAAGCACCTACAAGGAAGAAACCCAGCAGATAGTTTTTGTCCTTATCCCAGGCAGGAACTGGCAAGGTTGTTTCAATGCCCTGACCGTCCACATATTGGTCAACAGCACCATCTGAGTCACAGGTAATATCGAGCATAACCGCTCGGCGATCTTCTGTTTCGGCTAATCCTGAAAGCGGCAATACCGGAAATACCTGATCGATTCCCCACGCATCCGGCAAAGACTGGAATAGTGAAAAGTTGACGAAAAACTTATCCGCCAGACGTTCACTCAGTTCATCCAGAATCGGGCGATGGAAACGATTTTTGGTACTCATCTTGCGCGAAAGATCATAATAAATGCGCAGCGCTAACTGCTCTGCCCATGCCCGATGCTGTAGGTTAATCACCCCGGTAGCAAACTGACTGTGTGCTTCGGCCAGATCACTCTGTGTATCGTTATAAATTTCAATTAAAGCGCGGGCATCAATACCCTGATTAATATTTTCCCAGCTACGCCAGATGTTATGCAGTAGAATTGGTGCATCTTCAGCCGGTGCTTCCACCGCTTCCGGTTTATAGGTTTCAGCACCGATTACATTAGTAATCAGCACTGCATGGTGGGCCGTAATGGATCGGCCAGACTCTGAAATGATGGTCGGTGTTGGCTGCGCATAAAGCTGACACATATCGCTAACTGCGCTGACAATATTTCGTGCATATTCCGCTAGGCCGTAGTTCATTGAATTCGACGATTGACTGCGGGTTCCGTCATAATCAACCGCCAGACCGCCACCCACATCAAAGTAGCTGATCATCGCGCCCAGCTCACGTAGTTCACAATAAAAACGTGCCGCTTCATTTACGCCATTACGTACATCACGAATGTTTGCCATTTGCGAACCCAGATGGAAATGAACCAGTTGTAGCGAATCAAGCTGATTCTCAGCTTTTAGCTGCTCAACAACGGTCAGCACCTGACTGGCAGACAAACCGAATTTAGACTTTTCACCACCGCTTGATTGCCATTTACCCGCACCCTGAGAAGCAAGCCGGATGCGCAGACCAAGCCGTGGTTTTACGCCAAGGCTTTTGGCTTCGCGCAGTACCATATTCAGCTCAGACATTTTTTCCAGCACGATAAATACTTTATGGCCGAGTTTTTCGCCAATCAGTGCCAAGCGAATATATTCGCGGTCTTTATAACCATTACAAATAATCACTGAACTGGCATGTTGTGCCATGGCTAACACAGCGAGCAATTCCGGCTTACTGCCTGCTTCCAAACCTAACTGTTTAGTTTCTAATGCTGCCTGGCTGGCGAGGATTTCATCTACCACTTCTTTCTGCTGATTAACTTTAATCGGGTAAACCAGAAGATAAGGGCTAGGGTAGGAAGAATCCGCAATCGCCTGATTAAAGGCGTCACAAATATTATGCACACGCTGATGTAGGATCTGCGGAAAACGTACCAGTACCGGCAGATTTAGTCCTTTGTCCTGTAGCTGCTGAACAATTTGGCTTAGCTGAACCTGAGAAGGTTGCTCTTTGCGAGGGTTAACATAGACTTCCCCCTCATTATCAATGCCGAAGAAGCCCTGGCTCCAGTAATGCACATTGTAGTCATCGCGTACGCGATCAAGATTTGCTTGTTTTTTCACAGGCGTGGCCACTCTTAATCAGAAAAAGAAAAACATCTCGCTACTACCGTGCACAAAAGGTCAACTGACATTGGCTAGTGAAGCGATTTACCGGCGATTTATCAACGATATGTCCTGTCGTTGCTATCGATAAATTTTTGTCGTAAAGATAATGAATCTTTATAAGACTTTAGTGTTTTAATTTTAGACTAAAAAATGGGCTTTGCTTTCTAAATTGTTGCGGATTAATTGATAAGTAAACTATAGATTAGTTGTTATAATTCAATGTGTTAATCTAATAATCTTTGTGATGTCAGCTAGTCTTTTTATGGAAGCGTTGTAGACGAAAAGATACCGGATAGCTCCTGATGAGCTTCCGGTATAACCAATTCAAGGCATTAGAAATTTCGCTTTGTTAACTAAGCACATCATCAAACGGTAAAAACGGCACCAGATCGCCAGCCTGCCATTCGCCGCCTTCTGCGGCTAGGAGCAAATAACCCTCACTACGGCTAAACGAGCTGAGGATCCCTGATCCCTGACCGGAAAGTGGCGCAACTTTAGTTGCTTCTCCCGGATGGGTGACCAGTTTCGCGCGCATAAAATCAAGTCTGCCAGGGCGTTTACGTAGAGGTTGTGCCAATGGCAGATTCATCGGGGTAGGGAGGGTAACTTGTTCGCCTGCCATTTTCTTTAACGTTGGAATAGCCAACTGGTGCAGAGTAACTACTGCGGAAACAGGATTGCCGGGTAAGCCCATAAAGCGTTTAACCACGCTTTGGTCTGCTGCAGGAGTGAAGTGACCATAGGCAAAAGGTTTACCGGGTTTCATAGCTACTTTCCAGAACTGCATGGTGCCTAAGGATTCCAGAACTGTTTTGGTATGATCCGCTTCACCAACGGAAACGCCACCGGAAGAGATGACTACGTCTGCCAGCTCAATCGCCCGCTGAAATGCGGTTTGTAGTTGCTGTGGCTCATCTGCGATGATGCCGAGATCAATCACTTCAATACCGAGATTATTCAGAATAGCTCGTACGGAAAAACGGTTGGAATCAAAAATGCCACCGGCAGCAACACTGGAACCTGGTTCATACAGTTCATCACCGGTAGAAATGACAGCAACTTTCAACGGGCGATAGACCAGAGTCTGGTTATGGCCAATTGAAGCCAGCAAGCCGATATCGCAGGCGCTTAAACGATGGCCCTGAGCAAATAATACCGAACCGGATCGAATATCTTCCCCTTTACTGCGTACGTGTTGGCCAAGTTTCGGAGCGGAGCTGAAAGTCACATAATCGCCGTCTTCAACGCTGGCATTTTCCTGCATTTCCACACTATCAAATCCCGGTGGAATTGGTGCGCCTGTCATAATGCGCACACATTCACCGCTACGCCATTCACCCTGATAAGGATGCCCGGCATAAACGGTGCCGACCAGTTTGAGTTTGGTGTGTGTCTTTAAATCCGCATGGCAAAATGCAAAACCATCCATGGCGGAATTATCATAATTGGGTACGTTGACACTGGCGGTAATATCCTGAGCCACGATTCTCTGGTGGGCATCAGCCAAAGCGACCAATTCACTGCTAACAACAATCTGGTTATCATTTAATAGTGCTTGTTGGGCTTCGGCAAAGGGTAAAAATTGTGGCTGATTTTTCCTTTCGGTCAAGGTTAGTCTCCTTTCTGATGATTGAGCATCCATACTGCGGCTTCAATACGAGAACGCAAATTCAGCTTTTTTAATAAATGTTTAACATGAACTTTAACCGTTCCGTCTGAAATATCCAGCTCTCTGGCAATCAGTTTATTGCTCAGCCCTTTGGCGATCAGTTTTAAGATTTCAAACTCGCGGCTGGTCAGTGAGCTGAGCAGGTTAGCTTTCTGAGACGTATCGGGTTTGCGAATGGCTTTAGCCAGTACGCCAGTCAGCTTATCACTTAGCACCATTTTTCCTTCAGCAGCCTGTTTGATGCGCTCAAGAATATCTTCAGGATCCATATCTTTAAGCAGATAGCCGTCAGCACCGTAACTGATGGCAGTCAGAACATCCTCATCGTTATCCGATACGGTTAGCATGATAATCCGTGAAGTTACATCGGCGGCTCGCATTGCTTTTAGCGCTTCCAGTCCGTCCATCCCCTGCATATTCAAATCGAGAATAATTAAATCCGGATCGTGTTCAATGGCTAAGGCTATCCCTTCTTTGCCGCTGGCAGCTTCACCAATGACTTCCAGACCATCTTCGAGATCAATCAGTTGGGTTAAACCTTTACGTAACAGCGGGTGGTCATCGACCAGTAAAACGGAGGTAACTAACTCATTCATAGTATTCACTTGTTGGCTCTGTTAATGGATTTATCTTACCCAATCACATTTTGTGAATTTGGTGCCTTGCTCTCAAAGATAGCCCATTACTCATAAAAAACTGCCTGGTGGCTTTTATATTCAATATAAAACAGTTAGTTATTCAGTTTGATACCCCTTAGTAGGTAAATGTCGTTATTTATTGGTGGAAGGTGGTTACCCATCAATGTGCATTGTTGAAGCGAAAATCACCGCTCATAGTGCTTAGTAAATGTAACGAGAAGGAGCCAATTATGGCCGATCTACATAAATGGGAACCCGAGAATGATGTCTTCTGGCAGTCTGAGGGTAAAAGAATTGCTCAAAGAAACTTATGGATTTCCATTCCCAGTTTGCTTTGTGGTTTTGCCGTCTGGCTTTACTGGGGCATTCTGACGGTTCAGATGATGAATGCCGGATTTAAATTCAGTGCAGAAGAGCTGTTTACTTTGACCGCAATTGCCGGTTTGTCGGGTGCTACTCTACGTATCCCGAGCAGCTTTTTTATCCGCTTTTGCGGCGGGCGGAACACCATCTTTTTCACTACTTCACTGTTAATTTTGCCAGCCTTTTTTACCGGGATTGCGTTGCAGGATCCGAATACTCCTTTATGGCAATATCAATTACTGGCGCTGCTTTCTGGTTTTGGTGGCGGTAACTTTGCATCATCGATGTCCAATATCAGCTTTTTTTTTCCGAAAAAGCAGCAAGGCCTGGCATTGGGGCTGAACGCCGGTCTGGGTAATTTCGGTGTAACAACCATGCAGATCCTGATCCCGTTGTTTATGACTTACGGTGTATTCGGCTCGCTTGGTGGTGACCCTGTCACATTGGTAAGTTCGTCAGGTAGTCTGATCGGTAAGGTTGCGGCAGGTTCCGATACCTGGATTCAGAACGGTGGTTTTGTCTGGTTGCTTTTCCTGATACCTCTCTTCTTTGCTACCTGGTTTGGTATGAACAATATTCGTACCGCAGAGGTTTCTCCGGATGTAGGTAACCCGGTTAGCGCAATCGGCATGATCGCTGTAATGCTGGGTATTGGTTTGTTAACCGCGTCAGGTGGTTTATGGCTGATGTTACCTGAATCAGCCAATGGTTCAGGTTTTGGTGTACCGAAAGAACTGGTACTGGTTTTGGTGGTAGCGGTTACGGTATTTTTGCTGAAGATGTTACCGGGGGCAATTGGCGATAGCTTATCTAAGCAGTACCAAATCTTTAATAACAAGCATACCTGGGTGATGAGTGTGATTTACACCATGACTTTCGGTTCGTTTATCGGCTTTTCAGCGGCTTTCCCGCTGGCAATCAAAGTTATCTTCGGCTTCCAGCATGTGATGGTAGATGGTGCGATGACACATAGCACGGTGAACCCCAACGGGCCGAGTGCTTTGATGTATGCGTGGATGGCCCCGTTCATTGGCGCGCTGATTCGCCCGGTTGGTGGCTGGATTGCGGATAAAGTGGGTGGTGCCTTGGTCACTCAGGCTTGCTCAATAGTGATGGTGCTATCTAGTTTGGGGGCAGCCTATTACATGGCAGCGGCCTATCAGTCGGCGACTCCGGAAGAGTATTTTGTTCCTTTCTTCCTGCTGTTCCTGGTTTTGTTTGCCGCAACCGGCGTGGGTAATGGCTCGACTTTCCGTTCTATCGCGATGATCTTCCCGAAAGAGCAGGCTGGCCCGGTACTGGGGTGGACGTCAGCGATCGCGGCCTACGGTGCTTTTTATATTCCGATGGTATTTGGTCAGCAGATTAAGGCGACAACCCCCGAAGTAGCCTTGATTGGATTTGCCATCTTCTATGCATTATGTGTGTTGATTAACTGGTGGTTCTATCTGAGAAAAGATGGCGAGTTCTACAATCCATAGATTGTTGATAAAGCACCTATAAACAAAGAGCTGATAATCGATGAGTTATCAGCTCTGACTTATTTGACAAGTGAGGATACGATGAGTCGATTTGCAGAGTTACTAGCG
>QGCX01000249.1_pt1 | contig 11619 bp, 11 predicted proteins | sample 4708031 | NCBI WGS metagenome assembly QGCX01 (sample SAMN08941163, study PRJNA450518) | Sediment metagenome, whole genome shotgun sequencing project. | reverse complement strand
CATTAGGTAATACTTTTGATCTTACTGAAGCTCGTCGTGTTGCTGACAAATATAATTTATGGTTAATTGAAGACTGCTGCGATGCGCTTGGTTCTACTTACAATGGTCAGATGGTTGGGACCTTTGGTGATATTGCAACAGTAAGCTTTTATCCGGCACACCATATTACTATGGGTGAAGGTGGGGCAGTTTTTACTAAAGATAAAGATTTACGAAAGTTGATTGAATCTTTCCGTGACTGGGGACGCGACTGCTATTGTGCACCTGGTTGTGATAACACTTGTGGTTGCCGCTTCGATCAACAACTCGGTACTTTACCTCATGGCTATGATCATAAATATACCTACTCGCATTTGGGATATAATCTAAAAATTACTGATATGCAGGCTGCATGTGGGTTAGCTCAGATGGATTCTGTTGAAGAGTTTGTTCAAGCCCGTAAGGATAATTTTTCCTATTTAAAAGCCGGCTTAGCTTCTTGTGAAGAGTTCATTATTTTGCCAGAAGCTACAAAAAATTCCGAGCCTTCGTGGTTTGGTTTCCCGATCACAATCAAACCTGAGAGCGGTATTGATAGAGTTGATTTACTCAAATTTATGGATCAAAACAGAATCGGAACACGCCTTCTATTTGCAGGCAATCTGACGAGACAACCTTATTTTGAGGGCGTGGAATACCGAGTCGTGGGAGACTTAGCCAACACAGATTTAATTATGAACCATACTCTTTGGATTGGTGTATATCCAGGACTAACTCGTTCACATTTAGATTTTGTTATTGAAAAATTCGAAGAGTTTTTTGGATTGAATTTCTAATGAAAAAAATTGTAATAAGTGGCATAACTGGCTTCTTAGGAAGCCACTTGGCCAAAGGTTTGTTACAGAAAGGCTATAAGGTGATAGGAATCAAGAGAAGCACATCTTCTCTTGATAAACTCTCAACAGTATTGAATGAATTAGTATTATTAGATGTAGATAGTGATGACTTCAATAAAAAATTCCTTGAAATGTCTCCAGAAATTGTAATACATACAGCATGTAGCTATGGACGTTCTGGGGAGAGTATCGAAAATCTAGTTAATTCTAATGTCATATTCCCTTTACATTTACTGGAACTATCAGTAAAAGCTGAGGTGAAATGTTTTATTAATACAGACTCAGCATTAGAAAAACAAGTAAGTCCCTATGCACTGAGTAAATACCAGTTTAAGGAATGGGGAAAATTCTTAGGTAATAAGATAAAGTTTATAAATGTCCGGATTGAGCACATGTATGGTGCAGACGATGACAATTATAAATTTATCAAATGGTTTGTTGATCAACTGCACAGTAAGCAAGATGAAATTCGTCTGACAAGTGGTATACAAAAGCGAGACTTTATATACATAGATGATGTTGTGTCTGCATATGATGTCATTGTATCTAAAATAGGCACCCTAGAAGGATTCTGTGAAATAGATGTAACAACAGACCAGTTTGTTCAAGTAAAAGACTTCCTGCATAATATTGTCCAACAATATGAAAAAAGCTATGGAATATCTGAAACTATTCTCAAATTTGGGGTTATACCGTATAGAGAGCATGAGGCTATGGTTCCAAATGTGTCAGGTGTCTGCTTAAAAGAAATGGGATGGTTTCCAAAAGTATCTCATGCTGAAGGAATTAAACGAATATTAAAGGAACTTAAATGAAATATTTAATTACAGGTGGCTGTGGTTTTTTAGGATCTAATATTGCTGCAAAATTGATTTTATCTGGTGAAGAGGTGGTGATTTTTGACAGTTTATATCGTCATGGTAGCTATCAAAACTTAGAATGGCTAAGAAGTTTAGGTGAATTCCAATTCATACATGCTGATATAAGAAATACAAATGATGTTGAGGGCGTGATAAAAAATGTAAAACCTGAAGTTATTTATCATTTAGCTGGTCAAGTGGCAATGACAACATCTATTTCAGACCCTAGAATGGATTTTGAAGTTAACGCGCTAGGAAGTTTTAATTTATTAAATTCAGTTAGATTGTATAGCCCTGAAAGTACAGTTATTTATTCTTCGACAAATAAAGTATATGGTGATTTAGAGCAGTTCAGTTATTCAGAACTAGATTCTCGCTATATATGTGATGATAAACCGAATGGGTTTGATGAGTTAGTTGGTTTGGAGTTTCATTCACCATATGGAACATCTAAAGGCTGTGCAGACCAATATATGCTAGACTTTGCTAGAATATACGGGCTAAAAACAGTTGTATTCAGACATTCATCCATGTTCGGAGGTAGGCAATTTGCCACTTCAGATCAGGGGTGGGTTGGTTGGTTTGTCCAAAAGGCAATAGAAATTAAAAATGGCACAGCAACTGAACCATTTACGATTTCAGGTAACGGTAAACAAGTTAGAGATCTATTATTTGCGACTGATTGTGTTAATTTGTACCTTGGTGCTAGTGATAATATTGAGTATTTAAAAGGCCAGGCATTTAATATTGGGGGTGGAATTGAAAACTCATCATCATTATTAGAGTTATTTTCATTATTAGAGAATAATTTAAATATTGAAATGAATTATACTAAACTTCTACCTCGTGAAAGCGATCAACGCGTTTTTGTTGCTGATATTGCAAAAATAAAATCCAAAATGGATTGGCAGCCTTTAGTAGATAAAGAAACAGGTATTAAAAATATGATCGAATGGGTTAAGTCTGTTGCATAATATATCGTTCTTTACGAGTATAGCTGCTCTTTTCGTAAAAAAGAAACAAGAAATAACTTCCATAATATCGAGGGTACTATCATTAGGACTTCAATTTGTTGTAATTAATCAAATTACACAATTAGCTGGTGTTGAAGGATATGGAAGTTATATCTTTATATTTACCGTTATTGGTCAATTAATACATATTGATCTAGGTCAGTCATTATATCACCAAACTAGGTTGAGTAAGGGATATGATCTAAATATTGCTATTAAAAATGGCGAATTAGATGGAATAATTTCTACCACACTTGCACCAATATTGGTAATTGTCATTTTTATAATGGCCATATGTACGGCTTATAATCATGAATTAAATAAGATAATTAACTTAGGAGTGTTAGAAACAAATGTAGTTTTGATCACTACATTTATGTTTTGTGCTTCTAGTTTATTTTCACGATTCTTAATTTCTTTTGGGAAAGGGAATATATTCTACTATTCTCAAGCTATATTTCTCGTAGTGTTTTCACTTTTTTTATATATAAATAAGAAATTTTTCCATTTAAATGCTGACTTAAACATACCGTTATACCTCGCAACATCATATTATTTCCTACTTTCGTTTATCAATATTTCAATAGTATATGTATTAATTTTAAAAAAAGTAGGATTAAAGGCATGGTATTATTGTAACGGAAAAATGTTTCAATGGTTGAAATCATCAAGAGGTTTTTGGTTATATGGAATTATTGGTATAGCAATTACACAATTAGATATATTTATACTAGGTGGCTTAGGGAGTAAAGAAGATTTAGCATATTATTCACTGATTAATAAAATATTTTTTGGTGGTATATATACTATTTTATTTGTATATGTATCTCTTATGCAGCCTAAGCTGACTTACTACTTCGAAAAAAAGAATATTGAAAAAATAAATAATGAAATTTTAACAGCAATAGCTTTATCGTCAATGATTTTAATATTAGCGTGCTCAATTTTTTTTATCTTCATGGAAGACATATTTAGAATTATGTTCCCAACATATAAAACGATTGAAACGATTAAAGAGTGGATTTTTTCATTCTATATATTTTACTCATTTAGAGTGTTTTCAGATATATTGCTAACATTTTATATCGCAATATTAAAATCTAAAATGATTAACATAATAACAATCTGCCAGTCTATTATATCATTAATAACACAATACCATCTGTTTAAGTTATTTGGGATTAATGGGTTGTTATATGGATTAATTATAACATATTCTTTCAGCTTAATAATATATAGCTATTATTACATTAGGATAATGAATAATGTCGGAAAAAAAGTTATTAACAATTGCGATTCCAACTTATCAGCGTGAAAATGAACTAAAGGAAACTTTAACAAGTATTATTACACAATTTAATGATCTGGATGACCATTATAAGAGAATTATAGATGTAATAGTGGTCGATAATAATTCCACCTCGTTTGATATTTATACATCACTTAAAGAGTTTGAATCTAGGATACCGCTAACAATATATAAAAATGATAAAAATATTGGTATTGATGGAAATGTTAATCAATGTATTTTAAAAGCAAATACTAAATTTATTTGGCTTTTTAGCGATGATGATTTATTAGAAGATAATGCCATTAATATCATTTTACAAACAATCTCTACTATGGATAATACAGCCTTATTCGTTATTAATTATAATTCATATGATTCGAAAGTAAAAGTTCTACTCAAAGATAAATGTATAGAAGAAAAAGAAGATGATCTATCTATAATTTCCAATTTGTCATTTGTATCATCTACATTAATAAATAATGATATATTGAAAAAAATTGGATTGTCAAAATTTGATAAGTATATTGGTTCATTATATTATCACTTAGCAGTAGCGTATGATTTAGCAGATGTTTCTTATAAATTTATAGAATTACCATTGATTAAATTCCGTTCAAACAGAAGTAATCTGGGTGGAGGAAGAGTAAAAGTTGCCTTGGACCCATATTTGATATTTTTAGAACGTAACACTAAAAATTTAACCTATAGTAAAGAAAGCTTTTTTCAAAATAATGTCTTATTGTGGCTGAAACACCATAAAAAAACAAGCAGTTATAATTTATCTGATTTAAATGAAATTAGGAAAACATTTGGTACATTTAGTAAGCAGACATTGTTTTCACTAATTATATTCTGCATATCTAAAGATATTTTAGATAAGATATATAGAAGTGTAAAAAGATGAACTGTACTTTAGTCGTTTTAACATATAATGAAGAGTCGTGTATAGAGTCTTGTATTAATTCTGCCGAAAGAATATTTAGTAAAATATTAGTAATAGATTCTGGAAGTAATGATAGAACATTAGAAATACTAAATAATTTTAATAATGTTGAAGTTATATTTAATAAATTTAATAATTTTTCTGAACAAAGAAATTTTGCATTAAAAAATGTAACAACACAATGGGTGTTTTTTTTAGACGCAGATGAGACTATTAATTATGAATTAGCTGATTCATTGAAAAATATTCCAATTAAAAATAATTGTGTATATAAGATGAGAAGGCATAATTATCTTTGGGGAAAAAGATTAAAATTTTACGGAGAAAAGGACTACCAAACACGATTACTACCTGTAAATCCTAACTGTTACTATAAATCACAAGTTCATGAATATTTATCATATCCTCAATCTTACAAATTAATGGAATTAGATGGCGCTATAGTTCACAAGCCTAAAGTATCAATTAGTAGTATGCTTAATAAGCAAATAAAGTATACAGAGTTGGATTTGCAAAGGCATATAGAAAATAAATCAAGTATAATCAAAATGTTACTTAAGCCTTTTGCCAGATTTTTTATAACATACTTCATTAAGTTATCTGTTTTCGATGGATATAGAGGTTTTATATTAAGCTATCTATCTTTTAATTATGATTTTTTGGTAGCCTTAAGATATTTAAAATATATAAAAGAGAGTAATAATGAGTAATAAATTATCCATTTGCATCCCAATTTATAATCGCGGAAAAGAAATTTCAGAAACTCTTGATAGCATTGTTAAACAAATTCAAGAGAATGTTGATATAGTAATTAGTGATAATGCTTCAACTGACGAAACTCAAGCTGTTCTAGCTACTTATGCTGCTAAATATGATTTCATAAAGACTTTTAGATGGGATGAAAATGTTGGAGCAGATAGGAATTATCTAAAGGTAGTTGAATTATCTGAAAGCCAATTTTGTTGGTTGCTAGGTAGTGATGATAAATTAGAAGATGGTGCTATATCAAGAATCCTTGATGAAATTGATTCTAATCCCGATTTATGTGGACTATCTGTAAACTCAAGAAATTATGATTCAGATCTTAAGGTACCATTAAAAGAAACGCTAATTTATATTAAAGCAACTGATTTGTTAGGCGATACTAATTTTGATAGCGCTGAAGAATGTTTTTCTATGTTAGGTTCTCACTTCGGTTATATCTCTGCTCAAATAGTTAATAGAAAAGAGTGGAATGAAATAGTTAGATCTAAAGATGTAACTAAGTTTTATAATGCTTATGTACATGTATATATTATGGCTGAAATGTTAAAGAATAATCCTAGTTGGAAGTATATACATGAAAAATTAGTTGGGTGGCGTAGTGGCAATGATTCCTTTTTGGTTGAAGGAAGATTACGCAGATTAGCTATAGATGTATTTGGATATACAGAAATCGTAGAGAAAGTATATGGTAAAGGAGTAGTTAGAAAACGTTTGTTGTCTCGAGTTTCAACTACTTATATCTGGCATGCTATCTTAGGACTTAAGTTAAATGGAGCAAGTGTAAGTGATATATGGAAGGCATTTAAAATGTGCATTTCAATATACTGGAATATACCAAAATTTTGGTATAAAACAGTTCCACTATTTTTGCTTCCAGCATTTTCTCTATCTACGCTAAGAGTTATATATAGAAAGTTTATAAAATAGAATGAAAAATAAAAAATATTTTTGTAAAAACAAGTTTCTGTATTTTTATCTTGTTGTTTCTGATTTTCTCTCTTCTTTTTTTTACATAAAAAGGAAGAGAGAATTTACACTTGACGTTAATGACTCTCTTAACGTTCTGATTTGTAATAATGGGCATTTGGGTGATATCGTTATATTAATGTCTGCAGTTCAGAGTTTAAAAATTAGTTACCCAAATGTTAAGGTTTTCTTGCTTACGGGCTCTTGGAATAAAAGTCTTTTAACCAATTCCAACGTATTCGAAGGTCTATTCTATTATGACCATTGGAGATCTAATAGAAGCGATTCAAGATTTAAAAATAAATTGATACGTAATGTTATATCATTATTAAAAGTTAGAAATGAATTGAAAAATTATAAGTTTGATGCCTCAATTGACACTTATAATTTTTATCCAAACAGTGCATTTTTACTATATATTTGTAATATTCCGTATAGATTGGGTTGGAAAAATGGTGGATATTCTGGTTTTTATAATAAATCTATAAATTTTAATATGAAGAATAAAAGCATGGCTTTATATCATATTGAGATTATATCTAAAATCTTCAAAAAGCTCCAATTTGATGGTTCTATATACCCAATATTTAACGATTTACGTGATCAACCTGCTCACGGTAGGTATTGCGTTATACATCCGGGAACTGGTGACAAAAAAAAGCAATGGGATTTAGATAAATGGCAAGGTCTAATACATAAAATTCACAATTTTTATGATAATATATATATTACTGGTGTAGGCGACGATGAATATAATTTAGCAACCAAATTAAAATTGTACCCCAATGTATACATATTAGTTAACGAGTTATCTATATCAGAGTTTTCAAATTTATTGAAAAATGCTAGTTTATTACTCTGTATGGATTCTCTCGCTGCTCATTTAGCGGCCCCTTATAAAACAAATACTATAATTATATCTACGGCTATAAATTATACAGAATTATGGAAGCCTCTAAATGAGAAAGTTCTTATTGTAAAAGATTCATCGTTAACATGTTCTCCGTGCATATCAGGATGCGAAACCATGGAGTGTATAAAGAATATTTCTATTGACGATGTCATGAGACATGTTGAAGTTTACAAATTAGAGTTTAATTAATGTTTAACGTTGCTTCTTCTAATATATCAAGATCTTTGGGTTATCCTAAAATTGATGTATATATATTCTACATAGCGTTTGTTTTTCTTGCATCTATTGGAAATATATCTAGACTTATACCATTTTCCGTTAATGAGAGTCAAGGTAATGCTGCTATATCTGAATTTATAATATATTTGATATCATTAATATACTTTCTTATAAATCCAAAAAAAATTATATACATAAATAGATTTGTTTGGTACGGATTATTAATTTTTACTTTCTCATTTTTTATTGGGCTATTTAAATTTGGATTTGATTTCGTTGCGCTAGCTTATTATGTGCGACTTTTTTTATACATAATTACCATATCATGTTTATCATTTTCAATGGTAAGACTAGTTTATCGCTTTGGTCTATATTGGTTATGCATTAAAATAATCAATTTCTATTTTTATGGATGTATCATTGGCCTTCTGATTTTCATGATCTTTCCAAGATCTGTAGATCTTTGGACATTTCTTGGAACTATTGGTATTACGTATTATGGAGATCCGCATACATACAGATTTATTTCTGTACTCTTAGACCCCAATTTCTATGCCTCAGTGGCTATTTTCCCTTTCATTCTTTCTTTATATTGTTATTTTGAACAAAAATCAAAATATACACTGATGTTGCTAGTATTGTTTTCGTTTACTATTCTCCTATCCGGTTCTAGGAGTGGAGTTGCTTTCTATGCGATGATGATTTTTGTGATATTTTTTAAAACGGTAGGTGTGTCACTAATAAATCTTAGATTCAAAAAGAGCTGGATTTATTCATTTTTACTCTTTCTCTCTACTGTAATACTATTATATCCTTTATATATCCACTCTGTGGAAACCATTATAGTTAGATTTTCTCGCTTTGGAGAGGGCTCTTCTGCCTATGCAAGGTTAGTGAGTGCCAAATTTGCTATTTCTATTCTACAGGAAAATTTTATCTTTGGATTAGGATATAATTATATGGCTAGTTATATGCTACGGTTAGGTTTATTAAGTAGTGTTGACTCTTCTATTTTGGGTATTTTTGTTACACTAGGAATACCTTTAGGGATATTTATTCTAATAGCTGTTTTATTTTCTTGTATTAAATATTTTATTTTAAATAGAATTCCTAAGAGAAGGAATGAAAAAATACTATACAGTTTAATGGGCATTTATATATTGCTATCAATACTATTTGCATGTAATTTTAATAATCTTTTATTTTATTTTTATTGGGTTATTCCAGTGTTTTCGTTTTCTATTGTTTTAGTGTCTATATTAAAGCCTATCAGGCTGAATAGAGCTTGATTTGTATATAATTAAATGTGATAATTTTATTTATATTATATGAGTGGATTTAATTTTTATGAAAAAGATTGTTATATTAAAGTTGGGTGCACTCGGCGATATTATTTGTATGTTACCATTAATTTCTTGTATTAAAGAAGAATGCGGAGATGCAGATATTACATGGATATCATCTGTAATCTATAAAGATTTCATGGGATTGTTTCCTGATATTAATGAAAATATATATGTTAATCAGGATAAAATTTTTAAAGGCCGTTGGTACCAAAAGCTATTTGAAATAATTAAGTTATGGAAAAAAATTACTTTTATTAAGTGTGATCTTATTATAGTCGGAAATCCAGATTGGCGATATCGGGTGCTACTCGGCCCGGCGCTTCTAAGGAATAGTTTTAAAGTTTGCAAGCCAGTTAAAGGGCGTAATCGGACAATAGAATATATTAGAACTTTTTTAGGCCACTATGATTACTCTTTAGCTAATTATAGCTATCCTAAGCTGAATATAAGGGACGTTGATCCTAGTATACACTTTTCTATAGACGAAAAATATGTGGGATTAGTTCCAGGTGGAACAAATAATACATTAAACACACAGCCACTCAGACGTTGGCCTATAGAGAATTATGTCTTGTTGGCGAAATCTCTTATTGAACAAGGTTTTAAAATTGTAATTTTGGGTGATAAAAATGATGAATGGACGCTAGAATTTTTCCGTGATGTTGACTTTAAAAACTTAGTTGGAAAAACTTCCTTTCTAGAAATGGTACCGATTATGAAGAAATTATCTCTACTCATTTCGCATGATACCGGATTACTGCATGTCGCTAATTTGTCACAGATACCAGTTCTAGGTTTATTTGGTCCTACATCGCCCAGAGAAGTGACATTGGGAATGAGTAATATTACTAATTGGGACTCTCTGCCTTGTGGCCCTTGTTATGATGGTAAAGAATTTGCCGATTGTGCAAATAATTTATGTATGAGGGCTATAACTCCGGAGAGAGTACTTAGTGAGTCTTTATCTTTGTTGAATAAGCGGTATTAAGTTTTCAATGGGATATACTAAGATATAGAGGTAATTAAGTGAAAATAGCAATAGTCCATTACTGGCTAGTCAATTTACGTGGTGGAGAAAAAGTATTAGAAGCTCTTTGTGAGCTATATCCTGAAGCTGACATTTACACTCATATATATGACTCGGAAGTTTTTTCAGATAGCATCATTTCTAAGCATCGAATATTTCAGAGCTTTATTGCCAAGTTACCAATGGCAAAGACTCTTTATCAGAGTTATCTTCCATTAATGCCTCTCGCTCTCGAGCAGTTCGATTTATCGGGATATGATTTAATTATTTCTAGCGAATCTGGACCAGCGAAGGGTATCATCCCTGCACCGGGTAAGCCTCATATATGTTATTGTCATTCACCCATGCGTTATGCTTGGGATATGTACCATGATTACCGTTCCAGAAGTGGTTGGTTGAAGCGACAGCTCATGGTTCCACTAATGCACTACATTCGTCGTTGGGATCAGTTGAGCTCCCTTTCTGTTAGTCATTTTATTGCAAACAGCCAGTTTGTAGCGGGACGTATTCAAAGTTTTTATAATAGAAATTCTTATGTTATCCATCCACCAGTTAGCTTTGACGAATTTTCTCCTTCTGAACAACCCCACGAAGAGTATTACTTATTACTGGGTCAATTGGTATCATATAAAAAGGCAGATCTTGCTGTTCATGCGTTTAACGCTAGCGGTAGAAAAATTAAAATAGTGGGAGAAGGCGAGCAATTTGATATGTTAAAGGAAATAGCATTGGGCAATGTAGAAATACTTGGTCGCCAGCCATTTTCTGAAATTAAGCGTCTATTATCAAATTGTAGGGCTCTAGTATTTCCTGGTGTAGAAGACTTTGGTATTGTGCCTCTTGAAGCAATGGCATCAGGGCGACCAGTAATTGCATTTAAGGCGGGCGGAGCCCTAGAGACAGTTAAAGAAGGTGTCTCGGGTATGTTTTTTACTGAACAGACGGCGAATTCACTGAATGAGGCATTGGATAAATTTGAACAAGTTGATATATTCGATAGTACTACTATAAGAAATTATGTTAAAACATTTGAAAAAGAAAATTTCAAACGAAATTTTTCTGATTATGTTACTGATATAATAAATTCATAGTGGATATGACAATATTCTTGTTGTGCTAGTAATATGCTTATATTGGGATTAAAAATGATTAAGAATAAAATTCGAAAATTTGTTAATTATCTGTTGTTACAACATAATTATAGCGAAGTATCTTCTGATGATGACTCACTCATAGAATCTAATTTATTTGATTCTCTCGATATAGCAGAACTAATGTTATTTTTAGAAGATGAGTACAATATTTATACATCATCTTCTGAACCAAATGTTCTCAATAAGTTAGATACTATTAATTTAATATGTTTGTACATAAAAGAGAAATCTTAAGAGAATAGTCATT
>QGCX01000248.1_pt1 | contig 11625 bp, 10 predicted proteins | sample 4708031 | NCBI WGS metagenome assembly QGCX01 (sample SAMN08941163, study PRJNA450518) | Sediment metagenome, whole genome shotgun sequencing project. | reverse complement strand
GGTTATGACAGTTCCACTGGGTGCATCCAACTTTTGAGTATGATGGATTTCTTCCATCGAAACTTTGTATTGTTCCAATTCAGCCATCATTGTGGCAAGATGCTTATTGAGTTCAAAGAAAATATTGACTCCTAAACTAAAATTGGAAGCGTAGATAAAAGCACTCTTGTTATCCTCACAAATTTTGATGGCTTCAGAATAGTTGTCCAACCAACCGGTGGTACCACTGATGACGGGTACCTTGTTTCTAAAACAGTTGGTAATGTTGTCAAAAGCGGCTTCTGGCGTACTAAAATCAATGGCAACATCCATAGAGGTGTAATCTACCTCTTGCGAAGGATCATCTATCTTGGCTACAATGGTATGGCCTCTATCCTGAGCAATTTGCTCAATCATCTTTCCCATTTTGCCATATCCGAACAGACCAATCTTCATACATTAAAATTTTATGACCATAGCCATTCCATAGTTTGGTTGGTTGGTAAATGGGTTTATGTCTAAATATGGATTAAAGTCAATGGCTAGATCGTCATCAACATTATATTGTTTTAAATGTGAATCTACATTGGCATCAATGATGTTCAAAGCATACAATGCTATTGAGATGACCAAGGCCAAATCCCTATCTCGCTGTGTGTTTTCCTGAGCTTCTTGCAGTGCATCGGAGGAAACATCAGGACCATTCCCATCACCATTTAGATCATAAAACTCGTCATCGGTAAAACCGGCAAGTCTACGCTTGAATGCGTTTCTAGCCCTACGATATTCTGTGTTGTTATAGGAATATACATAAATGCCAGTTCCTAGGGCTCCCCAAACAATGGGCGCTTTCCAATAACGTTTATTGTATATCTGCCCCAGTCCGGGAAGTATGGCCGAATAAAATGCGGCTTTACTCGGTGCCAGGGGATTAATGTTTTCCTTTTTTGTGACTTCCTCAAAGGTTACACCTTCCCCCTCCATATTTTGCGCAATGGAATCTACTTCTTTGGTTTGCTGGCGCTGTTCTTTGTTTTTATTTTCCTCTTCTTCCTGAGAAAATCCTGAGTAAAACAACAAAAAGGCAAAGAACAATAAAAGAAGGTTTTTATTCACCTGTCAATAATTTTTTGATACGTTTAAAATCTTCCTCAGAATGGAAGGGTATCACAATTTTTCCTTTTCCGTTTTTTGATGTGGTAATATCCACCTTAGTCGCCAATCGATCCTTGATGGAATCCAAACTGTTGGAAACAAATTCGGGAACATTCGATGCGCCTTTTTTCTGGTCCGAACCAGAAATTTGCGGTTCTTTCAGAGCTTTTACTAATTGCTCTGTAGCTCTAACGGATAGACCATCTGAAACCACTTTCTCATATATGGAAATCTGTTCCTTTTTCTTATCGATGTTGATAAGCGCCCTACCGTGTCCCATACTGATGAAGCCGTCCCGCATTCCTGTTTGGATAATGGGGTCCAGTTTCAATAAGCGTAAATAATTGGTGATAGTGGAACGTTTTTTCCCCACACGGTCACTCAATTTTTCCTGAGTAATTTCAATTTCGTCAATAAGTCTTTGGTAGGAAAGTGCTATTTCGATGGGGTCAAGGTCTTGCCTTTGGATGTTTTCCACCAAAGCCATTTCCAAGGATTCCTGATCATTGGCGATACGAATATAGGCCGGAATAGTCTCCAAACCGACCAATTTGGAAGCACGGAACCTACGCTCACCGGAAACCAATTGGAATTTATTGAAATCCAACTTTCTTACGGTAATCGGTTGAATGATACCCAACTCACGAATGGAACTGGCCAATTCTTCAAGGGTTTCATCGTTAAAATTGGAACGCGGCTGAAACGGGTTGACCTCAATGGAATTGATATCCAATTCCACTACATTACCTATTACCTTATCCGCATTTTTATCAGAAACTGACTTAATATCGTTTTCTGGATCATTTAAAAGAGCGGACAGGCCTCTTCCCAGTGCCTGTTTTTTTGTTGCTTTCGCCATCTAAACTTTCTCCTTGTTTTTCTTCAAAATTTCGTTGGCTAAGTTAAGATAATTGGAGGCTCCTTTACTGCTTGCATCATATTTTATGATACTCTCGCCATAACTTGGTGCTTCGCTCAACCTAACGTTTCGTTGGATTATGGTATCAAAAACCATATCTGCGAAGTGTTTCTTCACTTCTTCAACAACTTGGTTGGAAAGACGTAACCTGGAGTCATACATGGTCAATAACATTCCTTCTATGTCCAAATCGTTGTTATGTATTTTTTGTACGCTTTTTACGGTGTTTAATAGTTTGCCAAGACCTTCCAAGGCAAAATACTCGCATTGGATGGGTATCATCACAGAATCTGCCGCCGTAAGAGCGTTCAAGGTCAATAACCCCAAAGATGGGGCACAATCAATCAACACAAAATCATACTTGTCACCCAAATTTTTAAGGGCTTCTTTCATCATGTATTCCCTGTTGTCCTTGTCCACCAATTCAATCTCGATGGCAACAAGGTCAATGTGGGCAGGTACCAAATCCACATTGGGAGAATCCGTAGGAATAATTACCTCGTCCACACTCATGGTGTGTTCCAAAAGTTGGTACGTCCCTTTTTCGATAGAGTCAACATCAACACCCAAACCTGATGTTGCATTGGCTTGGGGGTCGGCGTCAATCAATAACACCTTTTTTTCCAATACACCTAAGGAGGCCGCGAGGTTAACCGTAGTAGTAGTTTTGCCTACACCGCCCTTTTGGTTTGCAATTGCAATAATCTTGCCCATTTCATAGTAAGTTAGGTGCTAAAAATACGATTATTTAGGATGCGATAAAATGTAATTTGTTAACAGGGGGTGAATAACCTCAGCATTCTGCGTTAAAGAAAGTTAAAGTTTTATTTACGAGATTGTTATGGAGGTCAGTCCAATAAGATATTCAGTATTTCCATGGCGGCATCTGCAATTTTGGTGCCTGGGCCAAAAACAGCAACCGCTCCATTGTCCAACAAATGCGTATAATCTTGTTTTGGAATTACACCTCCAACGATGACCATTATGTCTTCCCGACCGTAATTTTTCAATTCCTGAACCACTTCTGGAACCAGGGTTTTATGTCCGCCAGCAAGTGAAGAAATCCCCAAAATATGTACATCGTTTTCCACAGCTTGTTTGGCTACCTCGGCAGGTGTTTGGAACAAGGGGCCAATATCCACATCAAAACCTAGGTCGGCATATCCGGTGGCAACCACTTTGGCACCTCGGTCGTGACCATCTTGGCCCATTTTAGCGACCATGATACGAGGCCTACGCCCTTCTTGTTCTGCAAACTTGTCCGCTAATTTGCGGGCATTTTCAAAGCTTTTATCGTTTTTGATTTCTTTGGAATACACTCCGGTAAAGGATTGAATTTTTGCTCTATATCGTCCAAAGGCACTTTCCATGGCATCACTAATTTCACCAAGGGTAGCACGCTGTTTGGCCGCTTCTACCGCTAAAGCTAACAAATTTCCACGGTCGGAGTTATTTTCCATGGCCTTTTTAGATGCAACACGGATGTCCTCAAGGGCTTTTTCCACAGCTTTGGAATCCCTAGTGCTTCGGATTTCGTCAAGGCGAGCCATTTGCTGCTTTCGGACCTTGGCATTATCCACTTCCAAAATCTGAAGGTCGTCCTCATTCTCCAGTCTATATTTGTTTACCCCAACGATAATATCCTGGCCACTATCTATGCGGGCTTGTTTTTTTGCTGCAGCTTCCTCAATGCGCATTTTTGGGATGCCTTTTTCAATGGCCTTCGTCATGCCGCCCAATTTTTCCACTTCCTGAATCAATTCCCAGGCATTTTCTGCAATCTCTTGTGTCAATTGTTCCACTTTATGACTTCCCGCCCAAGGATCCACCGTTTTGGTGATGTTGGTCTCTTGCTGTAAATAGATTTGCGTGTTTCGTGCTATTCTAGCTGAAAAATCGGTGGGCAATGCAATAGCCTCGTCCAAAGCATTGGTATGAAGACTTTGTGTGCCTCCAAACGCCGCGGCCATAGCCTCAATGGTAGTTCTGGCGACATTGTTGAAAGGGTCTTGTTCTGTTAAGCTCCATCCACTGGTTTGACTATGGGTTCGGAGCATTAATGATTTTTGATTTTCTGGATTGAATTCTTGTACCAACTTAGCCCAAAGCATACGTCCAGCACGCATTTTGGCAATCTCCGCAAAATGATTCATTCCAATGCCCCAGAAAAATGAAAGTCTTGGGGCAAATTCATCAATTTTTAGACCTGCTTTTATTCCAGTTCGAATGTACTCAATACCATCGGCCAAAGTATAGGCCAATTCCATGGATGCAGGGGCTCCTGCTTCATGCATATGGTATCCCGAGATACTGATGCTGTTGAACCGAGGCATATTTTTACTGGTGAACTCAAAAATATCCGCCACAATTTGCATGGAAGGAGTAGGAGGATAGATATAAGTATTCCGCACCATAAATTCCTTCAAAATATCGTTTTGGATGGTTCCTGAAAGTTGTTCCATGGAAACACCCTGCTCTAAACCAGCAACAATATAAAAGGCCATAATTGGGATTACAGCCCCGTTCATGGTCATGGAAACGGACATTTTGTCCAAAGGAATGCCGTTGAACAAGATTTTCATGTCTTCAATGGAATCTATAGCAACTCCAGCTTTGCCCACATCACCGACCACACGGTCATTGTCCGAGTCGTAGCCACGGTGGGTGGGAAGGTCAAAAGCAACGGAAAGTCCTTTTTGTCCCGCTTCCAAGTTTCTTCGGTAAAAGGCGTTACTTTCCTCGGCAGTTGAAAATCCCGCATATTGGCGGATGGTCCAAGGTCTGCGCACATACATAGTGGAGTAGGGGCCACGTAAAAATGGAGAAATACCTGCGGCAAAATTTTCGTGTCCGTGGTTTTGGGTCTCGACTGCACTCGAACTTGCTGCCAATTCCATATGTTGAAGGTCTTTTCTACTCATCGTTCAATCTTTTTTGTTCAGAAGCTTCGGCCAATCTTTTTTCGATAATGGGCTCAATAATGGTTTTCCGCGCTTTGGTCTTTACAAAGGGGTAAAGTTCCAAATCGTCCTTCATGCGGTCTTGCGGATTTTGGTATTTGTTGGTGCCAAGTGAAACTATCTTTCCTTCATCAAAAAGTTGTTGTTCCTTTTCTGCACTTTCTTTTATCTTTCGTTGAACCATCCCTTTTTTCAAACTGTCCAAAAAACCACCGGCTTTTTCAATCTGCTTAAAAAGTACCAAGGCTTTTTCTGCAAGTTGATTGGTAAGCGATTCAATATAATAGGCGCCATTAGCAAATTGTGAAGCTTCGGTAAAGTAGCCTTCTTCTTTTAGGAGTAATAATTGGTTGCGCGCAATACGCTCCCCAAACTCGTTGTCCTTATGGTAAATGGCATCGTAGGCCAAATTACAGATGGTATCTGCTCCCCCTAAAACTGCTGACATGCATTCTGACGTTGTTCGCAGCATGTTTACATTATAGTCGTACAGGGTTTTATTGCGTTTGGAAGGTATGGCCAAAATTGTACAATTGCTTTTGATTCCATATTCCGCTGCCAGACTGTTCCAAAGCCATCGCAGGGCTTTAATTTTAGCTATTTCAAAGAAATAGTTGCTGCCCACGGCCACTTTAAAGGTAATTGGGAGTGATTTCTCGCCACCATTTGAAGTTATGTGATTTAGGTATTCATTGGCATGGGCCAAACCATATGCTAATTGTTGGACCATGTTCGCACCTGAATTTTGATAAAGTGACAGGTCAACTCCAATAATTGATATGTCCGAAGTGCCAAGTGAAGCCAATTCGGTCAATAACTTGTGGTCATTTTCCATATTATGGTACCAATTGCCATCTTTTGCCAAATGCTCAATAATATCGAGACTTAAATGAGCCTTTGCCTCTTTCTCTTTGAGGAGAGAAACCAACCTTTTGATGGGTTCCAAGGCCAAAAACTCAAAATCGAAGTAGAGTTCCAGTCCTTCCAAATTGATGCTCGAGAACAGTACTTCAAAATCGGTTTCTTCATTCGGAATGGTGAAAATCAAGCTTTCTACGCCTTTTTCCAGGATTTCCAGGGCTTTCGCGTTGGCTTTTTGGGTATCACCGACATAAATGGATTGCCCTACAGACCAATCGTGGTCTTTGGGCAAGGAATAAGAAGGAATGTTCTTTAGGTCTTCTTGATGGTAAAAGGGTTTAACACTGATGCCTTCCAAAGATTCCCAAACCAAGGTTTCATTGTAATCGGCACCTTTGAGGTCCATCTGAATTTTTTGTTTCCATTGTTTGGCGGAAACTTCAGGAAACTCTTGAAATAGGTTGGTGTTATTCATCTTGTTTGTTCTTTAGACTATCTTCATATTCAATAAGGAATATTTCTTCATTGTCCTTTTTCATGTAATATTTTTCGCGGGCAAGCTTTTCCAGTTCTTTTTCATCGGACATCTTTTCCAATATTTCCCTGTCCTTGGCAATTTCATTTTTCAGAAAATCTTTTTCCTTTTCCAGCTTATCAATTTCGTTCTCCAATTCCAAATGGATCATCAAGGAGTTCGTGTCAAAAAACACCATCCAAATCACAAAAATGGTCAATACCAATATGTAGGTATTGGTCATGATTTTGAACCATTTCTTTTTTCTCAACTCCTTTAGGCCCATGTTACGAAAGTTTATTGTTGATAATGGTCCTAACAACATCTACCGCAACCGTGTTATAACGATTGTTCGGTATAATGATGTCCGCAAACTCCTTCGAGGGTTCAATAAATTGAAGGTGCATTGGTTTTACTGCGGTTTGGTACCTCGTGAGTACTTTATTTAAATCATGTCCGCGTTCCTGCGTGTCTCGTTGTAACCTTCTGATCAATCGCTCGTCCGAATCAGCATGCACAAATATTTTTATGTCGAACATATCCCTCAATTTGGGATTGCTCAACACCAAGATGCCTTCCACGATCATTACTTTTCGGGGCATTGTGGAAACAGTTTCCTTCATTCGTGTTTCTTCCACAAACGAATAAATGGGGGTTTCCACGGTCTTTCCTTCCCTCAGCTGATCAATATGCTCGATCAATAAATCAAAATCTATCGAGTTGGGATGATCAAAATTAATTTTTGCCCTTTCCTCCCTACTCATGTGGGAAAGGTCATTATAGTAGGAATCTTGAGATATTACACCTACTTCATCCGTGGGTAATTGCTCCACAATCTGGTTTACTACCGTTGTTTTTCCGCACCCTGTGCCTCCAGCAATCCCTAAGATCAGCATAGTTCAAATTTTGACATCAAAAATAAGCAAATGATTATATCTCCTGCCTATCTTGGATACAACATAATTAATGATTACAAATAAAAAAATTAATGATCATTGTCATAATTATTCCTGCTCATTAGGTATAGCTTTGTATGGTTTTTAATGCATTAACCTTTATATTTATCAAGCTAACCAATGGAAACTTCTTTTATGGATAATTCTTATTCTGTCAAGGTAGGGGATGACTTTGACTTTAAACTTTCCAAGGACACTATTTCTTCGTTGGATTTAATAAAGAATGGTGATGGAACCTTTCATTTGTTGAAGGATGGGAAATCATACCATGTAAAAATTTTGGATTCCGATTTTAATAAAGGAATCTACACAATCAGTATTGATGGTAGTGAACACCAGGCCTCCATCCAAACTCCCTTGGACGAACTGATTGAGAAAATGGGCTTCGCCACCAATGGCAATAAAAATATAGATTCTATTACTGCACCTATGCCAGGATTGATTTTGGATATTTTGGTGGAAGAAGGCCAAGAAGTTAATGAGGAAGACCAATTAGTTATTCTGGAAGCCATGAAAATGGAGAACATTATTACTTCCCCAAGAAACGGTGTGATCAAAAAAATAGGTGTATCCAAAGGTGATGCCGTTGACAAGAAACAATTGTTGATTGAATTTCAATAGAACATCATGAAAAAAATATTGATCGCCAATCGTGGCGAAATTGCGGTTCGGGTAATGAAAACCGTAAGAAAAATGGGTATTAAGACCGTTGCCGTTTTTTCGGAGGCGGATAGGAACGCCCCCCATGTACAAATTGCTGACGAAGCTGTTTGCATTGGTGAAGCACCTTCCAACCAATCGTATTTACGAGGGGATAAAATTATAGAGGTGGCCAAAGAACTCCATGTTGATGGAATTCACCCCGGATACGGATTTTTAAGTGAAAATGCTGATTTTGCAGAGGCGGTCGAAAAGAGTGGCATCACTTTTATTGGTCCAAAATCCAAGGCCATTCGAATTATGGGAAGCAAATTGGCTGCTAAAGAAGCTGTAAAAGCCTACGATATTCCTATGGTACCCGGTATTGATGAGGCCATAACCGATGTGGATAAGGCACACGAAATTGCCAATGAGGTCGGATATCCCGTATTGATAAAGGCCTCTGCAGGTGGTGGTGGTAAGGGAATGCGGATTGTAGAGAAAGAAGAAGATCTTGAATCCGGAATGAAGCGTGCTATTAGCGAAGCTACCTCTGCTTTTGGGGATGGTTCCGTTTTTGTGGAAAAATATGTAACATCACCCAGACATATCGAGGTACAGGTAATGGCCGATACACATGGCAATGTCCTCCATTTTTTTGAAAGGGAATGTAGCGTACAAAGACGTCACCAAAAAGTGGTGGAAGAAGCTCCTTCATCTATTTTAACTCCCAAATTACGTAAAGAAATGGGTGTCGCAGCTTGCAAAGTGGCCAAATCTTGTGATTATATTGGTGCGGGAACTGTTGAGTTTTTGATGGATGCCGACCACAATTTTTACTTTTTGGAAATGAACACCCGTTTACAGGTGGAACACCCCGTTACCGAATTGGTAACAGGAGTGGACTTGGTGGAATTGCAGATAAATGTGGCCCGGGGCGAAGAACTTCCTATGAAACAGGAAGACCTTACAATCAATGGTCACGCTTTAGAGCTTCGAGTGTATGCCGAAGACCCCTTGAATGATTTTTTGCCCAGTGTAGGGAATTTGGAAACTTATCAATTACCAGTTGGAGAAGGGATAAGGGTAGATAATGGTTTTAAGGAAGGAATGGATATCCCCATTTACTACGACCCCATGTTATCCAAGCTAGTTACTTATGGTAAAACCCGCGAAGAGGCCATCGAGCTAATGCTCGATGCCATTCAAAATTATAAAGTGAAAGGGGTACAGACCACGTTGCCTTTTGGTAGTTTCGTGTTTGCCCATGAAGCTTTCCGATCTGGAAATTTTGACACTCATTTCGTGAAGAATTATTATTCTCCAGAGAAAATCAAGGAGCGGACGGCCAACAAAGCAGAAGTTGCTGCAATGATTGCCCTTTATCAATTTCTGGAAGACAAAAAAATAGTACGATTACCTTCAAACTGAATCCTATGGATCCCAAAATAAAAGCACTACAAGAAAAAATAGCAGAAGCCCATTTGGGTGGAGGCGAAAAACGTATTGAAAAGCAACATCAAAAGAAAAAACTGACGGCCCGCGAAAGAGTCCTTTATTTTTTGGATGAAGGCTCTTTTGAGGAAATGGGTATTTTGGTGACCCATCGTACCACTGATTTTGGTATGGACAAGGAAATGTATTACGGTGATGGGGTGGTGACTGGCTATGGAACTGTAAATGGAAGATTGGTGTATGTATTTGCCCAAGATTTTACAGTTTTCGGAGGTGCACTTTCCGAGACCCATGCCGAGAAAATTTGCAAGGTCATGGATTTGGCCATGAAGGTCGGTGCTCCTATAATCGGGCTAAACGATTCTGGGGGAGCCCGTATTCAAGAAGGGGTAAAATCTCTTGGAGGATACGCCGATATTTTTTACCGTAATGTACAGGCATCTGGAGTAATTCCACAAATTTCTGCTATTATGGGACCTTGTGCGGGGGGTGCCGTATATTCTCCCGCCATGACTGATTTCATTATTATGGTGGAGGAAACCAGTTACATGTTCGTTACCGGGCCCAATGTGGTAAAAACGGTGACCAACGAAACTGTGACTTCTGAGGAGTTGGGAGGAGCTAGTACCCATGCTGGTAAATCAGGCGTAGCCCATAAAACTTCTAACAATGATGCTACTTGCTTGGATGATATTCGAAATTTATTGGACTATCTGCCGCAAAACAATAAAGAAACTACACCATTATTACCTTATGAGCTTGGTGATGAGACAAGGGAAGCACTGTCTGGTATTGTACCCGACAACCCCAACAAGCCGTACGATATGCATGATGTGATTAATGGCATTATAGATGGCGATTCGTTTTATGAAATCCATAAGGATTATGCGGAAAACATCGTTACTGGTTTCGCTAGATTAGGGGGTAGGAGTATTGGGATTATTGCCAATCAACCCATGTTTTTGGCAGGGGTTTTGGATGTGAACAGCTCCACAAAGGCAGCCCGTTTCACCCGTTTTTGTGATTCTTTCAATATTCCATTATTGGTTTTGGTTGATGTTCCCGGATTTTTGCCCGGAACTGACCAAGAGTGGAGCGGAATTATTATGCACGGGGCAAAATTGCTGTATGCTTTGAGTGAAGCGACCGTGCCACGAGTTACCGTGATTACCCGTAAAGCTTATGGCGGTGCTTATGACGTAATGAACTCTAAGCACATTGGTGCCGACTTCAACTTTGCTTGGCCAAGTGCCGAAATTGGCGTAATGGGGGCTAAGGGTGCCAGTGAAATCATTTTTAGACGGGAAATTGCAGTTGCGGACGACCCAGAAGCCAAATTAAAGGAGAAGGAGGCCGAATATGCCGATAAGTTTGCCAATCCTTACCGTGCTGCCAAACGCGGCTTTATTGATGAGGTGATTCTGCCCAAAGATACCCGAAGCAAATTGTTGAAAACTTTTGCCATGCTAGAGAAAAAAGAGGTGCAAACCCCTTGGAAGAAACATGGTAATATTCCTTTGTAATTTGGTTGAGGGGTTAAAGGTGAAGGGTTGGTATCAAATAGTAGTGATTTTTACTAAAATCTGACACCTTCTTCTACAAGAATACGGTTTTACCCGTTTTAACGGATTCATCCGCGGCCAATACAATTTTAAGGCTGTTCACCGCATCATTTAAATGATCGGTAAGATTCTTATCGTTTACAATGGCATTCAGCAAGTATTCCTGTTCCAGTAAACATAGCCAATCATGGTCAGGTTCGTCCGCTGTACTAATGATTTCGTCTTTTTTAACAAAATTTCCATTAGCATCGAGTTCGCTGTGATGCAATTTTAAGCTACCTGTTTTGGTGTGGCCCTCAATATCTTCAGAAGCCCCTTTGTCTGTATCACTTATGGAAACACAGCCCTTTGGACCAATTACATCCTTGATAAAAAATGCAGTTTCGCTCATCATGGGCCCCCAACCTGCTTCGTACCACCCCACGGAGCCATCCTCGAATCTTACTTGTAACTGTCCGTAATTGTACATATTGGAATCCACTTCGTCGGATAGGTGCGCACCAATAGCGGAAACACTAATGGGCTTGGAACGTGTCATGGAACACATCACATCCACATAATGCACCCCACAGTCGACTATGGGTGACATGGACTGCATTAATTGTTTATGGGTGTACCATTGCTC
>QGCX01000246.1_pt1 | contig 11683 bp, 6 predicted proteins | sample 4708031 | NCBI WGS metagenome assembly QGCX01 (sample SAMN08941163, study PRJNA450518) | Sediment metagenome, whole genome shotgun sequencing project. | reverse complement strand
ATTACGACAAAGAAAAACTTCAGGAACGTTTGGCCAAATTGGCCGGAGGTGTTGCAGTACTTTATGTAGGCGCAGCTTCTGAAGTAGAAATGAAAGAGAAAAAAGACCGTGTGGATGATGCCTTGCACGCAACCCGTGCCGCTGTAGAAGAAGGTATCGTTGCAGGTGGTGGTGTTGCCTTGGTAAGAGCCAAAAAAGTTCTGGAAAAATTAGCAACCGACTCTTTGGACGAAACTACAGGTGTACAAATTGTAGCCAAAGCTATCGAGTCTCCTTTACGTACTATCGTAGAGAATGCTGGTGGTGAAGGTTCTGTAGTTATTGCTAAAGTATTGGAAGGCAAAAAAGACTATGGTTACGATGCCAAATCCGACCAATATGTGGATATGCTCAAAGCAGGAATTATTGATCCTAAGAAAGTAACACGTATTGCTTTGGAAAATGCAGCTTCAGTGGCTGGTATGATTCTTACCACAGAGTGTGCATTGACCGATATTAAGGAAGATGCTCCTGCAATGCCTCCAATGGGAGGTGGCGGTGGAATGCCAGGCATGATGTAATGTCATCCCATTCGGATTAAAAATAGGAACGCCCCGATTTGCATCGGGGCGTTTTCTTTTTATCCAGTTGAACGGTTCTTCGTAAGAACCTAAAACCAAGTTACTTCTTCTTACCAGTAGCTTGGGTAGTCTTCTTTGCAACAGGCTTTACAGCTTTTGCAGGAGATGACTTTCCATTTGACTTTGCTTGTTTCATCGGTCCATAATTTAAAAACCGAAGTAAATGTATTTCAGATTTGAATCCGCAGATTTTATTTGGCCAAACATTAACTAAAATAGTTAGTCGATAGTCCCCACCACACTGCCACAGGTCAGCATGGCATCTCCATAATAAGGATTGCGTATTTCTTCTTCCAAACTCAGCCAATTGGCTCCTCTATCATTATTGGCCATGGGGCAGTGCTGCACATAAAGTTTAGTGTCCAGCTCCTTCATCTGCTGCCCTATCTGAATCATGTTTTTGGAAAGTTGAACAAATACCTCACGTTGATCTTCCAGATTTCTTTTTGAGGACATTTCTGTTAGCTGTTCTTTCAATTTTGATAGGTGACTTTTGCCCATATCATCCATCTCCAAATCATTTATTTCTGAAGCAATTCCCGCTCCCTTCTGTGCCAAGACTTGTGTTTTTTCTTGGCCGGATGCAACCAAGGCATCCTTCAAATCCAGATAAATATTTAAAAGTTCGTTGAACTTTGATTGTGCCTCTGGGGAAAATTCCATTTTCATAGTACTGTTCATACCTGTATGACTGCCATGACCCATAGCGGAGGTCTCGCCAACGTGATTCATCATGGATTTTTTACCCTGCAATTGGGCTGCGGCATCTACCGTAAAAGTACCTTTGGCCACTACCCAGTCTCCAGATTTTAACCCTGAATTGACATCATAACTTCCATTCCTCAAATTTCCTAGCTCCACCTCCCGCATTTCAAAAATGGCTTCGTTTGGATTTTCCTGCACATATACCAAGGAACGTTTTCCTGTCCACAAAACAGCACTTTCTGGAACGGTCAACGATTCATCTTCAGCATTTGAAACCTCAACTACGGCCTGTACAAACATTCCAGGTTTGAGCAACCCATTTTTGCTGTCAAGTTCTGCACGGACCTCCAAGGTCCTTGTGTTCTTGTTCAATACGGGAGCAACAAAGGATACTTTTGCCGGGAATGCTTCATTAGGGTATGATTTTGTGGTAACCTTCAACGTTTGCCCTTCCTTGAACAAACTCAATTGGTTTTCATACGCATCAAAAATCGCCCAAACCGAATTCAAATTGGCCACTTTTACCAAAGGTGAACCAGTTTTGATGTAATCGCCTTCCTCCACCATAATTTGAGAAACCACACCACTTACATTGGAATACACCGGAAAATTTTCAAGCACTTGTCCCGAGCTTTCAATTTGGTTGATTTGTGCTTCGGACAATTTCCAAAGCTTTAATTTATTGCGAACCGCTTTATATAATTGTGGTTGGGATTCCTTTAAATTGGACGCCGTCAACAGTTCTTGTTGAGCCGAAACCAAAGCTGGAGCATAAATAGTAGCCAGTTTTTGGCCTTTTCGGACCTCTTCCCCTTCAAAATTGACAAAGATGTTTTCTATCCTTCCATCAAAATAAGCGGATTGAACCGCATCCGATTTTTGATTGACCGCTACTTTACCCGAAACCTTAACTTGATTTTTTCCTGTTGCTCCTGAACCTACCATAATGGTTTCCACACCAGCCAAAACCATCGCATTTTCGGTCATTTTAATTTGATTCGCCATCAGTCCCTCTCCGCTACTTTCTGCTGGAATAAGGTCCATGCCGCAAATGGGACAAGAACCCGACTCTGGTTGCATAATTTGTGGGTGCATGGAACACGTCCACATTTCCCCCGAAGCAATTTCCGTGCTATGGTCATGCTCCGCTCCGTTTGTCGCATCGGTACCGCCTCCAAACAGGAAGTATCCGACCAACAATCCCACCACCACGGCAATTCCGATGTATATGATATTTTCCTTTTTCATCTTATTATTTTTTTCGTTTTACAACCTTTCTCATCGTTGGTGACGAGGTAAACCAAAGCAAAAATCCGCTCAACACGGTAATCAATCCCAATAGGGAGAAAGCACGAAGCACAGTCGTATTAAAATCGTCCCTACTTTCATAATCCATGGTATGAGTCATCCAAAGAAAGTCGAACCACCTCCAGTTTCGATGTCGCACCGTTTGAAAAGATCCGTCGGCCACCGATACATAAGCCTTTATATTTTCGGGTGAATCATACGAAATCACATAAGCGGGGAGTTTCTTTTCCCGATACTCGTGATGCTTATCGGTTTCATCAATGACCTCAACCCCTTCAACTTTTAATTCTGGTGACATTTGACGTTTCGCAACAGCTAAGGCTTCTACTTCCGAAACACCTTCTTTTAAGCTGCCATTTTTCGCATCAACCAAAAATTCATTGTTAATCCAGTAGTAGGGTTTGCCCGCTATTTCCTTTAGGCTCAACGAACTTATTTTAGATGGAATATTGATTTGTGAAAGCCCAATGAGTCCATCAAAAGCAACGGGTTCATAATCCATGTTTCTAAAATGGTCCCCATGAATTTCGTCAATATCCGTCCAGCTGAAGTAGAGTCCACTTACTGTCCACATAATGAATTGAAGGCCCAAAAATATTCCCAAATACCTATGGGCTTTTCTAATCTTAACCGCTGTTGTTCGTTTTACCATTTTATTTTTAGTCGATTGATTTAGTTCGTAATCGTAATGCATTGGTTATCACCGATACGGAGCTAAAGCTCATGGCCAAAGCGGCAATCATGGGCGAAAGCAAAATCCCAAAGAAGGGATAGAGTACACCAGCAGCCACTGGAACACCAATGGTATTGTATATCAATGCAAAAAATAGGTTTTGTTTTATGTTTTTCATTACGGTCTCACTAAGATTCCGTGCTTTTACTATACCGTGCAGGTCACCTTTCACTAAGGTTATCATAGCACTTTCAATGGCCACATCGGTTCCTGTGCCCATGGCAATACCCAAGTCGCTTTTTGCCAAGGCTGGGGCATCATTTATTCCATCACCCGCCATTGCAACAACTTTTCCTTCACTCTGCAAGCGTTCAACTTCTTTCATTTTATCCTCGGGCAAGGTCTCGGCTTTAAAATCATCCAGATGCAACTCATTGGCCACCGCTTTAGCCGTCGTGGTATTGTCGCCCGTAAGCATTATTACCTTTATTCCCTTATCCTGAATAGCCTTGATGGCCTTGGCACTTGTCTCCTTTATTTTATCCCCAATGGCTACAAAACCATGACATTTACCATCAATGGCCAAATAGGAGACCGTTTTGCCTTTTTCTTGCGCTTTTTTGACCTTTTCCTTCATCTCATCAGAGATTTCAACATTGGCCTTTTCCATCAATTTGATGTTCCCCAAATGAATTTCCGAATCCTTGATTTTACCTTCAACACCCATTCCCGTCACAGCATTGAAAGATTCCGTCTTCAGAATATTGACATTCTTTTCTTTGCCATAATTTACGGTAGCTTGTGCCAAAGGGTGCTCGCTATTGGCATTTACCGATACTAGATATTGTAGCAATTCTTCTTTTGAATAATCATCCGAAAACACCTCCAAATGGTCAAAAGTGGGCTTGCCTTCGGTAATGGTTCCTGTTTTATCAATGATCAGGGTGTCTACATCCACCATTTTTTCTAAGGCTTCCGCATTTTTAATCAAGACTCCATTTTGGGCACCTTTTCCTACCCCTACCATTACGGACATGGGTGTGGCGAGACCAAGTGCACAAGGGCACGCAATGATCAATACGGCAATAGCATTGATCAAGGCATAAACATAGGTTGGCTCTGGACCCCAAATAGCCCAAACAGCAAAAGTCAAAATTGAAATAATCACAACCGTCGGCACAAAATAGGCGGATACTTTATCAGCTAAATTTTGAATGGGTGCGCGGCTTCGACTGGCATCATTCACCATCTGGATAATTTGTGAAAGCAAGGTGTCGCTACCCACTTTTTCGGCCTTCATCAAAAAGGTTTGATTCCCATTGATGGTTCCACTGCTCACTTTGTCATCCACTGTTTTTTCAACTGGAATGGGCTCTCCTGTAATCATCGATTCATCCACCGAAGTGTCTCCTTCTGTAATGATACCGTCCACAGGGATTTTTTCTCCGGGTTTCACACGTAGCATATCACCTTTTTCAATAGCGTCAATGCTGACCTCAACTTCTTCTCCATTCACAACTTTAATAGCCTTGTTGGGAGCCAGTTTCAATAATTCCTTTACCGCATTATTGGTTTTGCTGTGCGCCCTGGCCTCCAACAATTGCCCTAAAAGCACCAATGTAAGGATTACCGTGGCCGCCTCAAAATACACATGCACGGCACCTGTTTCCCCCTTGAACTGGTCGGGAAAAAATCCTGGGAACAATAATCCAAGTACACTAAAAACAAATGCCACACCCGCACCGATACCAATCAGGGTGAACATGTTCAGGTTCCATGTTTTGATACTTCGATAAGCTCTTTCAAAAAACATCCAGGTAGCATAAAAAACCACGGGAAGCGATAGGGCAAACTGAACCCAATTCCAATATTTTGGCTCCATTAGCTCATGCAACGGATTATTGGGAATCATATCGCTCATGGCAATCAGGAAAATGGGCAATGTGAACGCAAGGGCAATCCAAAACTTTTTGAGCAGTTTTTTATAGGTTTTTTCCTCTGCGCTGGCTTCCGGTTCTTTGGGCACTAAATCCATTCCACATTTTGGGCAGGAACCCGGACCATCCTCCAACACTTCGGGGTGCATAGGACAGGTCCATTGTTGCTTGGAACCCGCAGCCGTATTTTGCTCCTCCACCAAATCCATTCCACAAACAGGACAATCGCCAGGTTTATCGTAGGTTTTGTCTCCCTCGCATTGCATTGGGCAATAAAAAGTGCCATTTCCATTGGAAACAGGTTTCTTCTCTTCTTTCCTTGGTTTATGATGATGGCCTTCAGTATGAATGCCGTAACCGCCCCCATCTTTTTCTAAAGCTTCCTGAAACTTTTTGATTGGAATGTGTTCCTCCATCTCAATCACGGCCTCTGCTTTTTCCAGATTCACCTCAACAGCATTGACCCCCTCCACTTTGGAAAGGGTTCCTTCTACATGATTTCTACAGCCATTACAGCTCATTCCGTGTATGTGATAGGTATGTTTCATCTTGTTTGTTTTTTATTCAAAACTAGCTGAAAACCAGCTGTAAGCTTTTCACAATTCTGGGTATCTTTTATACAATTTGATCTAAAGGCCTCCGATTCCAATCCTGCACTTTTCGGTATTCACTCATGGACATTCCTGTTATCGATTTAAACTGTTTGGCCAAATGACTACTGCTCTTATAGTTCAAATCATAAGCTATTTCAGAAAATGTCTTGTTCTCCATCTGGATTTCTTCCTTTACCCGCTCAATCTTCAAGAGGATAAAGTATTTTTCAATGGTCAGGCCTTCCTTGGCACTGAACATTTTACTGAGCACCGAATAATCTTTGTTCATTTTTTCTGACAGGTATTTCGAGAGATTTTGATGCATATCGTCTTTCAAAGCATTGATCAAGTGTTTTTTAATGTCAGCTATATAGCTATCATTTACATCTTCAATCAATTCAAAACCATTTTTGACCAAAATCTCCCGAATACGCTCCATTTGTTTTTGTGCCCCATCAGAAAATTGGACTTCTCCCAAATCCATATGTACCACCTCGATGTTCGCATTCTGAAACTCCTGTTTCAAAACGTCTTTGCATCTATCGCAAACCATATTTTTTACTTTAATCCGCATCGCTGGTACAATTCAAATCTTTATTAATTGTGGGTATGTCCGTCGGCCATGTGCTCCTCGTTCAATACATAGGTCATCCCGCAAACTGGGCATTTACCCTCTTCATCACTTCCACTACCCTCGCAATGCATTGGGCAAACATATTTGGAGGTATATTCCTTGCCTTCCATTTTTGCGGTTTCCATACCTTCCATGTCATGCCCTTCATGATTCATCTTTTCCATGTCGTGACCTTCATGATCCATCTTTTCCATGTCATGGTCCATGGTTTCCTCCGTAGAAGTTTCTTTTGCTTCCTCGGTTTTTCCCTTGCACGATACCGTAAGCACCAATACTGAAGCGAATGCGATTCCGATAATAGTTCTAATGTTTGTTCTCATTTTTGACATTTTAAATTTACTTGTTAATTAAATAATTGATGATGGCTGATTGTAGATAATACAACTGCACCGATTGTATTTGATTTGTCTGAAATTTTAATTGTAACTCTTGAATGTCCAACACATCGTTAAAGTCGATGGTCCCGGTTTCATAGTTTTTGATTAGGATTTCCTCAGCATCCCTAGCCTGTTTTAGGTTTTTTGCTTGGGTTTGATGCGCAATACGAGCTTGGTTCCATTGAGAAATGGCATTGGCATAGGCATTTTCCAATACGTTCAGCCGCTCCTCTTTTTGCAGTTCAATCTCTTTTTGACGAAGCTCGTTTTGTTTGGTGGTTGATCTAAACTTATTATTGAAAATAGGTACAGAAAAAGTGACCATCGGCATTACAATATCCTTTCCATTATCGCTAAAAACCATATCATCCCGTTCTGAAACAGGTATATAATCCAACCCTATCCCAAAACTTGGAGCGTTTGCTTTTTGGTTCAGCAATTCCGATTGGGTGACCGATTCATATAATTGATCATATTTGAGCAACTCAGGATTTAGGCTCAAATCATCTTTGTTGAAAATGGGTTCATTTGCAGGAATATCCATTTCATCCACCACCTCAACTCCAACACTTTCATCTCGATGCAGTAAATTATTGAAGACAGCTTGCTCTGCTAGATAGGTTTGCTCCAGCACTTCCTTCTGCTGTTGCAGTTCATTTTGACGAATTTGAAGTTTCAAAACATCAACCGCAGAAGCCTTACCCACCTCAACAGAGGTCAAAGCCAAGGTCTCATAGGTTTTTAGCAGTTCTATATTTTCCTTCAATACTTTCTGTTTGGCTTGAACCCCATACAATTTGTAATAGGACTGCGCTACGGACAAGGCCAATTTTCGTTTGGCAATCACAATTTCTGCATACTCGGTCTCTGCCATGGAGCTGGCATAATTTTCACGGGTTGTGATGGTACCGAACCAAGGCAACATCTGCGACACTGAAAACTTGGCACGTTGAGCGCCTGTCCTGGTTTCTGGTTCGCTCACAAAATACCCAGCACCAATGGTGGTATTGGGTAAAGTGTTCACCTCGTTCACCTTTTCCTTTGCGATGTTATAGCGGAGTTCCAAGGCTTGGATCTTGGGACTGTTCAATTCAGCTTCCCGCAAATAATCCTCCAAGGACTGAGCGTTTACCCCAAAAGCTGCTAAAGCAAATACTATGTATATAAATCTCTTTTTCATCGGTTTTGCATTTTAAGTTGCAACTCACTTTTCCAACTGTATAGCACGGGAACCACAAACAATGTGATCAATGCAATCAACATCCCTCCAAAACTTGGAATGGCCATCGGAATCATAATATCACTCCCTCTTCCTGTACTGGTAAGCACCGGCAAAAGTGCCAAAATAGTGGTCGCCGTGGTCATCAAACATGGTCTGATGCGCTTTTCCCCCGCCTCCAACACCGAGGCACGGATGCTTTTTAAATTGTTGGGTTTGTTTTTATCAAAAGTTTGGGTAAGGTAGGTGGCCATCACTACTCCATCATCCGTGGCAATTCCGAACAAAGCAATAAAACCGACCCAAACAGCCACACTTAAGTTAATCGTATGCATTTGGAAAAGGTCACGCAGGTTTTCACCCATAAAACTGAAGTTTAGGAACCAATCCTGACCATAGAACCAAATCATTAAAAAGCCACCCGCAAAGGCTACTGTAATTCCAGAAAAAACCATTAGGGAAGTAGCAACCGACCTAAACTGAAAGTAAAGGATCAAAAAAATAATCAATAGGGCCAATGGAACTACCAGGGACAACGTTTTCTCAGCACGCAACTGGTTCTCATAGGTCCCTGTAAATTGATAACTAATGCCTTTGGGCACAACCAACTCACCGCCATCTATTTTTTCCTGAATCTTGGCTTGGGCATTTTCCACCACATCAACCTCGGCAAAACCATCTTGCTTATCAAAAAGCACATAGCCCACCAAAAAGGTATCCTCGCTCTTAATGGCCTGCGGTCCCTGCTGGTAACGGACAGTTACCAGCTCACTTAAGGGAACGGGACTTCCTTTTTGCACGGGAACATAAATGTTCCCTATATCGGTAGGGTTTTCTCGAAGCTCTCTTGGGTAGCGAACCCGAACACCGTAACGCTCCCTTCCTTCCACGGTTTGTGTCAATGCCATCCCACCAAGGGCAACCTCAAGGATTTGTTGTACATCTTCGATAACCAGACCGTAACGCACCAATTTTTCACGGTCAATATCAATGAGGAGATAGGGCTTCCCAACAATTCGGTCCGCAAAAACAGCTTCATCTTTAACCCCTGCAGCTTCTTTTAAAATAGGTTCGAGTTGAAGGCCAAAGTCCTCAATTTCTTTTAAATCCTGGCCTTTCACTTTAATTCCCATCGGAGCTCGCATTCCTGTTTGAAGCATCACCAGACGCGTTTCAATGGGTTGCAGTTTTGGTGCGGAAGTGACCCCTGGCAATTTGGTCACCTTTACAATTTCATTCCAAATATCATCTGGATTTTTAATCTCGGGACGCCAGTTACGGAAGTATTCACCATCAGTATCAGGAATTAAAAGACTACGATCTATTCGCAATGGTTCGCTCACGTGGTTTTCAGCATACTTTTGTTCGTTGCTCACATCCAAATTCGGATTGGCAAGTACTTTTCCGTTACTCAACTCGAAATAGCCATCGGAATTTACCTTGAAACGTTGCGGACTTCCAGCATCATTTTTCTCATATTCTGAGCGGTATTGAATAATATTCTCATACATTGATAGCGGTGCAGGGTCCAACGCGGATTCGGTTCTACCTGCTTTTCCCACTACGGTTTGAATCTCGGGAACGGTGGCAGCGGCCATATCCAATTGCTGCAATACCCTCTTGTTTTCTTCCACTCCCGCATGCGGCAAAGAAGTCGGCATCAATAAAAACGAGCCTTCGTTGAGTGATGGCATAAATTCCTCTCCTGTGTTGCGCATGATCATAAATCCGAAGACCACGATTAATGAAGGAATTGAGAGAAACAACAATTTATGCTCCAATGCCCAGGTCAAAATACGGCTGTAGTATTGTCTGAAGAGGTAAAATACTCCCAATAAAACACCACAAATCAAGCCAACAAAAAGTAGGTTGATGGCAATACTACGATCAAAGCCCAAGGGTCTCCAATAGGTGGCCAACAAGAAAATGATCGCAGCAACGCAGATACCCACGTTAAGCATCCCCGCTTGTTTCTCCTCCAGAATTTTTCTCAATTCTAGAATTCCAGAAACACCAAAAGCTATCAATGCCAAGCCCAACCAATATCCGAATCCAATAGCAACCAAACCCAAGGAAATCAAAAAGCCATTCCGGATATACTTGAATAGTTGATTTGGGCTTTTCTTTCTAAAAATGATGGCAGCAAAAGGCGGAATCAGAAAGAGCGCTACAATAATGGATGCCGTCAATGCCATCGTTTTGGTAAAAGCCAATGGGCGGAAGAGTTTTCCTTCGGCACCGACCATAGTGAAAACGGGAATAAAACTGATGATCGTGGTCAGTACGGCGGTTAAAATCGCACCTGAAACTTCGGAAGTGGCATTGTAGACCACCTCATTTATGGACAAGTTTTCATTGTTTTCGTCCATATGTCGAATAATATTCTCGGAGAGAATGACACCGACATCGACCATGGTCCCAATGGCAATGGCTATTCCTGAAAGTGCCACGATGTTGGCATCTACTCCGAATATTTTCATGGCGATGAAGACCATGAGAACGGCAATGGGCAACAAACCAGAAATTAGAATAGAGGCCCGAAGGTTGAACACCATAACCACAATGACCAAAATGGTGATGAGAATTTCCAGCGTCAAGGCTTCATTTAGGGTTCCCAGAGTTTCTTGAATGAGTTCAGTTCTATCATAAAAGGGAACAATGGTAAGTTGCGAAGTGGTCCCATCTTTCAATTCTTTCGATGGAAGTCCCGCACTCAACTCTTTTATTTGATCTTTTACATTATTGATGACCTCCAACGGATTGGCTCCGTATCGGGCCACAACCACACCACCAACTACTTCGGCTCCTTCCTTGTCCAAAATTCCGCGACGAACCGCAGGCCCCAAAGAAACTCGGGCCACATCCTGCACACGAATGGAGGTGTAATCCGTTGCAGTCACTACTGCATTTTTGATATCGTCCAAAGATTTGATGTAGCCAAGTCCACGAACTAAGTATTCCGCTTTGTTGATTTCCAAGGTCTGGGCACCAATATCCCGATTACTTTGCTTTACGGCTTTGACTACTTGGTCCAACCCCACGTTGTACTGTTTCATCAGTTCGGGATCTACATCTATTTGATATTCCTGTACAAATCCACCGATAGAGGCTACTTCAGATACTCCAGATGCGGAGGACAATGCGTATTTTACATAGTAATCCTGCACGCTTCTCAGTTCTTGCAAATCCCATCCACCAGTTACATTACCGTCTTTATCACGACCTTCCAAGGTGTACCAAAAGATCTGGCCCAAAGCAGTAGCATCGGGTCCCAAAGCAGGGTTTACACCATCTGGCAATAGATTGTTGGGAAGCGAATTCAGTTTTTCCAAAATACGACTCCGGCTCCAGTAGAACTCTACATCCTCTTCGAAAATGATATAGATGCTCGAAAACCCGAACATGGAAGAGCTTCGGATCGTCTTTACCCCTGGAATACCCAATAAGGAAGTTGTTAAGGGGTAAGTTATCTGATCCTCGATATCCTGCGGGGAACGCCCTGGCCATTTGGTGAACACTATTTGTTGGTTTTCGCCGATATCGGGAATGGCATCTACTGCCACGGGATTGGTGGGTAAAATTCCACCGGTATCCCAATTAAAGGGCGTGCTCACAAC
>QGCX01000245.1_pt1 | contig 11692 bp, 12 predicted proteins | sample 4708031 | NCBI WGS metagenome assembly QGCX01 (sample SAMN08941163, study PRJNA450518) | Sediment metagenome, whole genome shotgun sequencing project. | reverse complement strand
ATATAAGTGTTGTGGCGCAGTTGGGATATTATATTTATTATCCATTTGATTTTGAGGGAAAGGTTTATAACCGAATTGGGATGAAACGATACTTTGGAGATAAAATCTTTGGAGCCATAACTTTAAAATCACATGGAGCCAAGGCAGAGGCGGTTGAATTTGGAATAGGGGTAAGATTATGAAACGGAGGAAGTACGAAATACAAAATACAAGGTATCTCCTTGAAGGAGCTTTAGGGGTGTTTGTGATGTTATTTGCCTTTCTGTTGATTTCGTGCAACGGCGACAACGTACCAGATTGTTTTCAGAATGAAGGAGAGATAATTCGAGTAACATTGGATGTTCCAGAATTTGGCACCATAACTGTTTTCGAAAACTTGAATGTAGTTTTAAAACAGGGTACTGAACAACAAGTAGAGGTAGAGACAGGAGAATATCTGTTAAATGATGTTTCTGCCGTTGTAGAAGATGACCGATTGATATTGCGGAACGAAAACAGCTGCAATTATGTTAGGGATTATGGATTGACCACAATTTATGTCACCTCACCTAATATTACAGAAATACGAAGCAGTACAGGCTTGCCCATTTCCAGTGATGGTATATTGAATTATCCAAGTCTTAATTTGGTTGCAGAAAGCTTTAACAATCCTGATGCTGCTACGACGGATGGCTCTTTTGATTTGAATTTAAATGCAACCACAGTTAGAATCGTAGTAAATGGAATAGCCTATTTCAATCTTCAAGGAAATACTGAAAATTTTATTGTGACTGTAGCAGCAGGGGATTCAAGGATTGAGGCGGAAGAATTAGTTGCACAAAGTGTAACCATTAATCACAGAGGTTCCAACGATGTGTTTGTGAATCCGCAACAAAGTTTAAGCGGCGTGATTCGTGGCACAGGTGATGTGATTAGCGTGAATCGACCTACGGAGGTAGATGTTGAGGAATTATTCAATGGTAGATTGATATTCCAAGATTGATATAGCTTCAAACTATGACATAAATCGTCATGGCCTATACTATTTCTCGTTAATTTCGAAGTTTAAATCGAGTACTTGGGAAATCTTTTTACACATATCAAAAACTTGTTCGTTCCGTTTCCAAAGGTGGAATCGATGGAAGGATTACACGGGTTGGAAAAAGCCAATGCTCTTTTCCATAATCTGGTGGCGGAAAAAAAAGTGCCAGGTTTGGCGGCGATCATTTTGGAGAAAGGAGAAATCCAACTTCAAAAAGGATATGGTTTTGCCAATTTGGAAAACAGGAAAAAAATTGACCCAAAGCGGACTGTATTTCGCATTGCCAGTATTTCCAAATGCATAACAGGATTGGCATTGGGCAAAATGATGGAAGATGGAATCGTGGATTTGGATGAATCTTTTTACACCTATGTGCCCTACTACCCCAGAAAGAAATATGATTTTACGCTTCGCCAATTGGCAAGTCATACTGCAGGAATTCGTGGGTATCGGGGCAAAGAATTTGCCTTGAATCAAGATTATTCTATAAAGGAAGGGATAGAAATCTTTAAAGACGACCCCTTGTTTTTCGAACCAGGAACTAGTTATCTCTACAATAGTTTTGATTTTGTATTGTTGTCCTTGGCTATGCAAGAAGCGAGTGGGGTGTCATTTCAACAATACGTAAAGGAAAGTATATTGAAACCCTTGGGCCTGAAAAACACTTTTGCACCGCAAAAAATTGCCAGTTCGGGCGGAGTTGAAAGCATAGCAGAGTTCTATACCAAAAGATCGTTATGCTTCAAAAAGGCAGTTGAGGTAAATAATACTTACAAACTGGCTGGTGGAGGATACTTATCAACCTGTGAGGATACGGCAAAATTAGGACAAGCCATCTTAGTGCGAAAATTGCTCAAAAAAGAAACCTATGCTCAATTGTTGACATCTCAAATCATAGACGGTAAACCAACCTACTACGGTCTTGGGTTTCAAGTCAGCCAAGATACCAATGGGAGGGCATTTGCAGGCCACGTTGGAAGTAGTGTTGGGGCTTACACCAATCTGTTTGTATATCCTGAAGTGGAAAAAGTTGTTTCAATTTTGATTAATTGCACAGATCCAAAAGTCCAAAAAGAATTGGACCTAGCCATAGAAGCTATCTTTGATAGTACGGTTTAAACCTTACCTGCTATTTGCTCTTCAATTTCGAGAGCGTATTTTTTGCAGAGGTCAAATGTATCCGTCACATCTTTCATAGCGGTTCTTGGGTTGATTAAACACATGCGCAATACAATCTGTCCATTTAAAATAGTGGTGACCAACAAAGCCTTCCGTGATTCCACCACTTTTTCGGAAATATACTGGTTGATTTTATCCAACTCCTTTTCCGAGTATTTTTTATTGATAGGGTGGTATCTAAAATTAATAACGGCCAAGGTGGCTGGGAAAACAACTTCCCAACTCTTACTGCCTCTCAACATCGTTTCCACTTCTTCGGCCAAATCAATATTGTAGGTGATAGCATCTCGGAATTCTTTTAAGCCAAAGGTTTTTAAAGACATATAAAATTTTAAGGCTCGGAATCTACGGGTCAACTGAATCCCATGGTCATAAAAATTGATTTCGGAGGTATTCCCCTCGATATCCCTTAAATATTCAGGTTTTTCGGTAAATGTATGGCTCAGGTTTTTATGATTTCTTATCAATAGGCAGCCCATTTCATAAGGTTGGAAGAACCATTTATGTGGATCCACGGTTAATGAATCCGCTTTTTCAATCCCTTTCATGGCTTGTCTGCCTTTTTTGGATAAGATAGCCGCTCCACCGTAGGCACCATCAATATGGTACCAAATATCTTCTTTCTTGCAAATGTTCCCCAATTCCACCAAGGGATCCACGGTTCCAGTGTTTGTAGTTCCAGCAGAGGCAATCAAGCAAAATGGCTGAAGTCCTTCTAACCTATCTTTGGCAATGCAGTTCTTCAATTTGTTTACAGAAAACTTGAGTTCATTGTCAGTGGGAATTATCCTAATCTGTTCTTTTTTGAAGCCCAACACCTGAATTGCTTTAATGTTGGATGAGTGTGCCTGATCGGACAAATAGATGACCGCTTTGGAGAAATCATCGCCACATTTTATTCTGCGAGCGGTAACAACAGCGGTAAGGTTGGCCATGGAACCACCACTGGTAAATATACCTCCACCTTTTTTCTTCGGAAAACCAAAAATCTTTAATAGCCATTGAATGGTTACAATCTCTAGTTCAGCTGCAGCAGGACTGGCGGCCCATCCCCCAGAAAAAATATTATAACCTGTGGCCAAGGCATCGGCCATAACACTAATATAATTACTAGGACCAGGAACAAATGAAAATGATCTCGGGTGAGCCAAGTTGGCACTGTTGGTCATTACCTTTTCCAAAACAAAGTCGAGTACTTGGGATGGGTCTGAACCTTTTTCTGGGGCCTCTTCCAAAAAAAGCGAATCCATTTCTTTGCGGGACCCAAGGGCTACAGGTAATTTTTGGTCTTGCGTAGCGTGATGTTCCACTATGGCATCCACAATTTGATACCCATAGCTTTTCATTTCTTCTTTGGAAAGTTCCAATCTGGCTTTGTTCTTCTTCATAAGTCCTGTTTCAACTGAACCGCAAAAGTACCATATTTGGAACGGTTTTCCATCCCATTTTGGACGGTTGTCCAATCAATTGGGATAAAAAGAAAGTTAGGAAGTGAGTTCCGTAAAGAGGCTCTCCAAGTTTTTGTTCTTTCTACTGAGTTGGAGGGTCTTTAATTTATTGTCATGGGCAAAATCGAATACCACTGGTCGCATATCCTTTGATGTGCCAAAAGTGATTTCGTAAACAAAGCCTCCCGTGTTTTTTACCTTTGAAACATTGGGCATTTGCTGCAATAGTTGTTCTTCTACGCGATAGTCAAATTCCACTTCAATAATTTGTTCTTCCGCTTCGCGAAGCTCCTCTAGTTTTTTGTCTGCCACCAATTCCCCTTTGTTTATGATGATTACGCGGTCGCAAACAGCTTCCACTTCTTTCATAATATGTGTGGAGAGCAATATGGTTTTCTCTTTCCCAATTTCACGAATCAGTTTTCGGACCTCTATCAATTGGTTAGGGTCAAGTCCGGTAGTGGGCTCATCAAGAATTAACACCTCAGGGTCGTGCAACAAGGCGGCAGCAAGACCTACGCGTTGGCGGTATCCTTTGGATAACTGTCCGATTTTTTTGTGGGCCTCGGGAGATAGCCCGGTTTGTTCAATAACATCATTGATCTTGGACTTGTCTACTTTGTACACATCTGCGTTAAAGGCCAAGTACTCCTTTACATACATTTCCAGATACAATGGATTATGCTCTGGAAGATATCCAATACTTTTTTGAACGTCTTTTTCAGCCTCTAAAACATCAAAGCCATTTACGGCTGCTTCACCATTATCAGCTTTATAATATGTGGTGAGAATTCGCATCATAGTAGACTTCCCAGCGCCGTTTGGACCTAGAAAACCAACAACTTCACCTTTGTTGATGGTAAACGAAACATTGTTCAAGGCTTTTTGCGAACCAAAGGTTTTTGTAATGTTCTGTACAGTGATGGACATTCAATATGATTTAACGCTTCCAAAAATACACTTTTAGATGTTTTAATCCTCGGGTTTCAAAACCTAGTATATATGGTTTTTGGTCTTGGGGGAATAATCATCGGAATAGGAATTCTTAAAAAAGTGTGGTTTCTGTAAAATAATGTGCAGTGAAAATGTCTTTTTTGAGAAATATCAAAAAAAATTTATGAATACAGGTCCTTTTCGGATTGAATACCTAAATTAGCCCTCAATTAATAACAAGATGACAAACACGTATTTCTGGAACCGTTTTTATTTTTACTTCTTTTTTCAAAGAGGAACGGGACTATTGTAGATACGTTTAAAGTATAACCAATTTATAAAGTCCCGATACAATCGGGGCTTTTTTTTTGCAATGGAATTAAAAGTCGCCATACAAGGAATAAAAGGATCGAACCACCATCAGGTGGCCACGGATTTTTTCGGAAACAATATTGAGTTGCTCGAATGCAGCTCTTTTGACGCGGTGGTCGATAACATATTGTTAGGCACTGCTGATAAAGGCATTATGGCAATTGAAAACTCTATCGCAGGATCCATAATCCCGAATTACAATCTGGTGTATCACAACAATATTCATGTGATTGGTGAGCACTATCTTAACATTCACCATAACCTTATGGTGATGAAGGGGAAAACTTTTGATGATATCCAAGAGGTACATTCACACCCCATGGCGCTGTTGCAGTGTAAAGAGTTTTTTAAAGCTCATCCCCAAATAAAACTCGTTGAAAGTGAGGATACTGCAGAGACGGCGAAAAGAATCAAAGATGGTCAGTTAACTAATATTGCTGCAATTGCTCCTAAAATGGCAGCAAAATTGTACGGATTGGATATTATTGCTGATAATATCCAGACCATTGTAAATAATTCAACACGATTTATAATCCTTAAAAAGCAAAACAAAGTGTTGCCAAAAGAAGAGATCAATAAGGCATCTTTACGATTTATAACCGATCACAAAAGAGGGAGTTTGGCTACGGTTTTGAATGTTTTAAGCGATTGCAATATGAACCTGACCAAGATTCAGTCCTTGCCCGTAATCGAGACCCCTTGGAAGTATGCTTTTTTTGTGGATGTCACTTTTGATAAATATGAACACTTTGCCAAAACAAAATCTTTATTGCAGATCATGGCCGAAGATTTTAGGGTTTTGGGCGAATATAAAAACGCATTGTTGTAATGGTAACAGCAGATAGGTTAAATAGCGTACAGGAATATTACTTCTCTAAAAAATTAAGGGAAGTAAGGGGGTTGATTGCCCAGGGAAAGCCCATCATCAATATGGGGATTGGCAGCCCAGATTTGGCACCATCGCCGCAGGTGTTGGAAACTCTTCGGGATTCCATAATCGAGGCGGGGGCACATCAATATCAAAGCTACCAAGGTTTACCTCAGTTAAGGGAGGCCATTGCCAACTTCTATCAGCAAAAGTTTGAAGTATCCGTGAATCCAAATACGGAGATATTGCCTTTGATGGGTTCCAAGGAAGGAATCATGCATATTAGTATGGCCTTTTTAAATGAGGGAGATGAGGTATTGTTGCCCAATCCTGGTTACCCAACCTATGCATCTGTCACCAATTTGGTGGGCGGTGCACCGGTTAGCTATGATTTGAAAGCGGGAAATGGTTGGTTTCCAGATTTGGAGGAACTTTCCAAGAAAGACTTGTCCAAAGTGAAATTAATGTGGATCAGTTATCCACATATGCCCACTGGAGCTACTGCAAATATGGAACAGTTAAAGTCACTTGTAGATTTTGCCAATGCCAACCAAATTCTTTTGGTGAACGATAATCCATACAGCTTTGTACTCTCCAGTAACCCGACAAGCATTTTGTCTATCGAAGGAGCTAAAGATTGCACTTTGGAACTAAACAGTTTAAGCAAGACCTTTAATATGGCAGGTTGGCGCGTGGGAATGGTGCTTGGAAGTGCGGAACATATCAATGCAGTGTTGAAAGTGAAGAGCAATATGGACTCAGGAATGTTCTACGGCATTCAGAAAGGAGCGATTGCTGCTTTGCAAAGTGGTCCCGAGTGGTTCGAGGCATTGGATAAGGTTTACACCGAAAGACGGGAACTGATGTTCCAACTGGTGGATAAATTAGGATGTACTTACGATAAAAATGCGGTTGGAATGTTTGTTTGGTGCAAATTGCCCAAAGGAGCTGAACCATCCGAAGAATTTATAGATAAGGTATTGTACGATAAAGATATTTTTATTGCCCCTGGAACCATTTTTGGGAGTAATGGTGAAGGCTACATTCGCTTCTCCCTTTGTGTAAAAGAAGAAAAAATCAAAGAAGCCATAGAAAGATTTTAGATTATGAAAGTAGTCATCATAGGAGTTGGATTAATTGGCGGGTCTTTTGCTAAGGATGTAAAAAAGTTGCATCCCGAAGTAGAAATCATTGGTGTAGATAAAAGTGATGCCCATCTGGATGAAGCCTTACAACTTCAAATCATTGATAAAAAAGGAGATTATTCGACTTTGGCAACGGCAGATTTGGTTTACATAGGTATTCCGGTGAATGTTTTGGTCACCGAATTACCCAAAATACTGGATGTTGCAGGAGACGAGACCGTGGTGATAGATGCAGGTTCCACCAAACGCTTGATCTGCGAACACGTCGCTAAACACCCCAAGCGAAGAAATTTTATGGCCTGTCACCCCATTGCAGGTACCGAGTTTTCGGGACCAACCGCAGCATTCGAAGGTCTGTACACGGGCAAGACCATGATTATTTGTGAAGTAGAAAAAACAGCATTCAAGCTTCAAGAAAAAGCATTGGCTATTTTTCAGGAAATAGGTATGCGAATTCGGTATATGAACCCCGAAGCACATGATAAACACATTGCCTACGTATCTCATTTATCACACATCAGCTCTTTTATGTTGGGAAAGACGGTTATTGAGAAAGAAAAAAATGAGCGTGATATTTTTGACATGGCGGGAAGTGGTTTTGAGAGTACGGTTCGCTTGGCAAAAAGTTCACCCGATATGTGGACGCCAATTTTTGAACAGAATAAAGATAATGTTGTAGAAACATTGGAAGAGTACATTCAAAACCTTACCACTTTTAAGCAACTGATTTTGGACAATGATTTTGAGAATGTCCACCTAGAAATGAGTAACACCAATAAAATAAAACAAATACTAAAAGGAATACCACTTACAAAAAAATAGAGAGTATTATGGAAAACAAAAAGGAAATGAGAAAATGGTTGGATGATATGAATTTGGGTCATCCATTGGTAGTTGCAGGTCCGTGTAGTGCGGAAACCGAGGACCAAGTGCTCAAAATTGCCCATGAGCTTAAGGATACCGATGTAAGCTACTACCGTGCCGGAATCTGGAAACCAAGAACTCGTCCAGGAAATTTTGAAGGAGTAGGAGCCATTGGCTTGAAGTGGTTGCAAAAAGTAAAGGAGGAGACCGGTCTTAAAACCGCTACGGAGGTTGCCAATAGGGCACATGTAGACCTTGCCTTGGAACACGATATTGATTTGTTGTGGATTGGTGCACGTTCTACCGTAAGTCCGTTCATTGTTCAAGAAATTGCCGATGCTTTGGAAGGAACCGATAAAATTGTTTTGGTGAAGAATCCAGTAAACCCAGATCTATCCCTTTGGTTGGGAGCTGTGGAACGCTTGCATTCTGCCAATATTGAGAAGTTGGGTGTTATCCACAGAGGATTTTCCACTTACGAAAAAACCAAATACCGTAATATTCCAGAATGGCAGTTGGCCATTGAGTTACAGACCAAGTTCCCTGATTTGCCTATCATAAACGATCCAAGTCACATTACAGGAAAACGCGATATGGTTTTTGATGTTTCTCAAACTGCGTTGGATTTGAATTTTGATGGTTTGATGATAGAAACACATTATGATCCGGACAATGCTTGGAGTGATGCCGCTCAGCAGGTAACCCCAAAAACCTTGGTTCAGATGATGAAAGATCTTCGTATTAGAAAAGAGACTGATGAGGAAGCGGAATACAATAACAATTTGAGCAACCTTAGAGCACAGATTGACATACTGGACAATCAATTGATTGATTTAATGGGGAAAAGAATGAAAGTTTCTGATGGAATCGGTGAGCTGAAAAAGCAAAAGAACGTAGCAGTGCTTCAGAGTAACCGTTGGAATGCTATTCTGGGCAATATGATCTTGGAAGGAGAGCAAAGAGGATTGAGCGAGGAATTTGTATTGAAAATGTTCAAGGCAATTCACCAGGAATCAATTAACCACCAAGAAAAAATTATCAATAAATAGACTGGTTTTTTAATCAGGATTTTTGAAGAACTATTTGTAGCTTCGGTAAAGTTCCGTTGTTGCAAATAGTTTTTTTGTTTCAAACTGTAACAATTCAACAAAAACATAATCTTTCAGAAGTAAAAACACACTATCATGAAAAAAATATACACACTAGGTCTTCTTTTACTTCCCTTGGTTATGTTTTCACAACGAATCATTGATACAGAAGTTGGAGAGTTCAACAAGATTAAAGTTTTTGATTTGATCGAGGTCAACTTGATCCAATCCGACGAGAACAAGATTATGATCAAAGGCTGGAATGTCGATGATATTAAATGGACCAACAAAAACGGGGTGCTGAAACTAAGAATGCAGTTGGACAAAAAGTTTCAGGGCGAGGATACCATGATTGAAGTCTACTACACCAATTTGGATGTAATCGATAGTAACGAAGGTGCACAAATTACTTGTAATGAGATGGTCCATAAGAGCAAAATAGAGCTCAGGGCACAAGAAGGAGCCGTGATTCACATTGGAATGGATGTGGATTATGCTGATATACGTGCGGTGACGGGTGGAATTGTTCGAGCTTCCGGATTGGCAAAAAATCAAACGGTTGTTATCAATACAGGCGGTATTTTTGAAGGAAGAGAGCTAAGAACCGCCACAACAGATGTAAAGATTTCAGCAGGAGGTGAGGCAGATGTATTCGCATCGGAACTTGTGGATATTAATGTCAAGGCCGGTGGAGATGTATATGTTTACGGAAACCCACAAACGGTCCATAAAAAAACTTTTGTAGGCGGAAGAGTCTATATTAAGGATTAGTGAAACTTGTAGCTAAAGAAAAAGCCCTCCAAAAACTTTGGAGGGCTTTTTTATGGGGTTATTTTGGCAATATTACTTTTTGAAAATGTAACGCGTAATAAAGATGCCTTGTCCATCACCTTTACCACCTTCGCTCTCTACTCCACTTACCACAAAAGCCAATTCCCAACCATTGGAAATCATATCATTGATCATGGAAGTAATCAGGGCATCGTTGGCAGCAATGTTCTGAAAACGGATACCACCGATGTTGTAAAAATTCAAAAGTTTGGTTTCCTCAAAATTCTTTACGCGAATTTCATTTCTTTTAGATTTGTTACGGGTATTGTCATCCTCGGTCTGAACGCTTGTAAATTCTTTGTAATCCTTGTCTTCCAAGGCATTTATAATTCTTGATCTTCCAAGCCCATTAGGAACAATGGACTCGACACTGGTTACTACATGGTACTGTTGTGCGCTCACAGTGAATGAGGCTGCAAATAGTACAACTACTGCCAAAATGATTTTTTTCATAATAAATTAAGTTAATGATTGTTAAAACTCTCAATAAAGATATACGACGAAAAAGAAGTAATATTGTTTCTTTGTAGTCAAAATATGAACAATTAGTGAACGGGACTGTTTATAAATCAACTGGAAGCTGGTATACGGTGAAATCTGAAGAGGGAGATTTTTATGAATGCCGTATTAAAGGAAAGTTCCGAACACAAGGTATTAAAAGCACCAATCCGGTAGCGGTTGGCGATCATGTTGGTTTCGATTTGGAAACAATTGGTGATGAGACTGTTGGTATAATTACCGAAATAGGTGAGCGAAAAAACTATATTGTTCGCAAGTCGGTGAAGCTTTCCAAACAGACCCATATTATAGCTTCCAACCTTGATCAGGTTTTTCTTTTGGTTACGCTGAACAATCCGCCCACCTTTACCAGTTTTATAGATCGATTTTTGGTTACGGCCGAAGCCTATGAAATTCCCGTAGTACTTCTTTTTAATAAGATGGATGTTTATAGTGAAGAGGAAAAGTTTGAGGTTGATTACCTGGTAGGCCTGTATACCAAAATTGGATATAAATGTATTCAAATTGAAGCCAAAAAAGGCATAAATGTCGATAAAGTAAAAGAATTGATGTTCGGTAACACTAGCATGTTTGCTGGACATTCTGGAGTGGGAAAATCCACTTTGGTAAACGCATTGGAGCCAGGTCTCAAGTTAAAAACCGCCGAAATTTCAGAGCAGCACATGCAAGGGCAACATACTACCACTTTTGCCGAGATGTACGATCTTTCTTTTGATGCCCGAATCATTGACACTCCAGGGATAAAGGGTTTTGGTATTGTAGATATGGAAAAGCATGAGATTGGTAATTATTTCCCTGAGTTTTTTGCCTTGAAATCCGAGTGTAAGTTCAATAACTGTCTCCATCTGGATGAGCCAAAGTGTGCCGTTAAAGAAGCTTTGGAGAATGATGAAATAGCTGCAAGCCGATACCGAAGCTATGTTCAGATGTTAACCGGTGATGAAGATAATCCATATAGAGAAAGATAAATGAGAACTGTATTACAAAGAGTTTCAAAAGCAAGTGTAACAGTTGAGGACAAGGTAGTTTCATCTATCGGAAATGGTCTGTTGGTATTGTTGGGAGTAGAGGATGCTGATGGTAAAGAGGACATTGATTGGTTGGCGAATAAAATAATAAACCTTCGAATTTTTAGTGATGAAAATGATGTGATGAACCGTTCGGTCATAGATATCGATGGTGATATTATAGTAGTTAGCCAGTTTACCCTGCATGCACAAACAAAAAAAGGAAATCGCCCGTCGTACATTAAAGCGGCGAAACCTGATGTTGCCATTCCCATGTATGAGGCATTTGTTGAGGTGTTGGAGCAAAGACTGGGAAAAAAAGTTGGCACGGGTATTTTTGGTGCCGACATGAAAGTGGAACTCCTAAATGATGGCCCTGTGACCATTACAATGGATACAAAAAATAAGGAATAACCG
>QGCX01000244.1_pt1 | contig 11692 bp, 10 predicted proteins | sample 4708031 | NCBI WGS metagenome assembly QGCX01 (sample SAMN08941163, study PRJNA450518) | Sediment metagenome, whole genome shotgun sequencing project. | reverse complement strand
GTTGAAATGAGATTAACCTAAGGTCTTAAGCTTTCTAATAATCGATTGGCGCGAGTACTTGGGTTCTTCCGAGACTTCACAACCACCATATCGCAGTTAATATGTTTGTTATTGTTCAGACACAATTCTTTAACGACTAATCCCTTGGGTGCAAAATGCCCCTGAAAATCAGACACAAAACAAATGCCATCCTTGTTTAAACCAACAGATTGCATTGCCAACATGACACAATCACAAAAAACGGTAGTGTGAGTAGAATAGGTATCCATCTCTGTAACAAGTTTTTGTACAGTGGCCGCATAATAAGGTGCTTGATCTGGACTGGGAATATACAAAGTGGAACCGGCGATATCTTTTAGGTATAGCCGCTCTTTTTGCGCCAACGGGTTATTCTCTGGCATCGTAACGGCAATGCGAGCCCTACAGACAGGAAAACTTTCCAACTCTGGTTCATTGACTGGCCCAATCAAAAAGCCCATATCCAGCGACCCATTGATTACACCATCAACTAGCTCTACTTCACTCTTTGAATTAAGATGCACATCTAATTCAGGGTAGCGAGTTTTGCCAGGTACGACGACATGTTCATAAAACGGTACTTCTGTGCCAGATATAAGCCCTACCTCAAGCCTAAATTCCTGCTGTTGGGCAGCTTCAAGGGCAAGATTTTTAGCCGTCTCAAATTGATTCAAGATCAATCTCGACTGCTCTAAAAAAACCTCACCAGCTTTGGTTAATTCCAACTTATTGGGCGAGCGTACAAATAAAGCGGTACCAACAATCTCTTCTAAGCGTTTAATTTGGCGACTTATCGAAGGCTGAACGGTATTTAATTTTTCAGCGGCACGTGAAAAGTTCCGATACTCGGCAACAGTAATAAAATACTGCAAATAACGTAAATACATATTTCCCGCCTCTTGGCTGTGCGCACATTTTGATAGTTTATTAAAATTATTATTAAAAGCACACTGAGTCAGACTGGGTTTTCTGACTCTTGCTATCTGGTGGTTACGTACCCACTAAACTGCTTCAAATGGTCAGACTCTGGGCGATCCAACAAAAATACCCCTACAAAATCCTTATAAGGTTCAAAATAAGGAAACTCATCATAACTTGCCCATGCAGGCTTTTTAACCCAACTGGCAACAGTTTTAACTGCCTCTTCCCATTCTAAGCTATTTTCAAACCAAATTTCAGAAAGTCGATAAAAAGGTGATTTCCGCGGATTATTCAAAACTCGACTAGATAATGCTTGAGTCACTTGCGGTAATTCGCAAAAGGCAGGCATAAGTTCATTTAAAAACCATTGCTCTGCAACGTCTTTTTCTACGTTGTCAGGGTAAGTGTGAGCAAACTGCCATCGGTAGTTCGGCCCATCTTCAATTGAGCGAGGCCCCTTAAATTGATTTTCCCAGAACATTGGTAAAAACATAAACGCCGTTGGGTGAAACCCTTCTTTTGTGCCGGTCCATTTTGTAGGCCGTAATCCCATCCCTGTTGGCTGACGGGTAATGGCTAAATACTCATCTGAAAAATGCTCACAAAAAGCCAACCCTTGAGGCACATCCGATTGAGAGAATGGATCAATTAACCAATAGTGCTCAGTCATAATGAAGTTATAAGTGCCAAAATGTTCTGCGCTTTTCGATAACGGCAGTGCTCGGTAAGTTGCATACTTTGTTACATAGGGTGCAAACTGAGAAATGCTATCGGACACATGGTGTTTATATAACCAACGATACGCAGCCGGTAAATCACTGTCGTCTCTAACGCTAACCATAAGTACACTTCGCATGGGCTGCCATTTTGGTTCGTAAGGTTGCACTATTTCTACTCCTAGTGTTTCATCATTATCTAAATTATTTTTATGTTGTTTTAAATCTTTAATATAAATATGTTACTTGCTAGCTACGATATTGGAAATTGATTTATTAATATAGGCCTCTCTATTATATTTTTTTAAGCTTGTATTTTCTGCAAGGATCAAGGGTTATTCACTTTAAACCAAAACAAAGTAGAAACTAACTTTTGTGCTGTTTTGTTGATCCAAAACAGCTCGCGATCATTCTACACCTGTGAGATATAAATAAATTGAGTTACACACTTGACCTCGTTATTCAAGTCATTCTATTTCAGTAAAAATACCTTAAAATCATCTAAAAAAAAATGAATCTTTTACACTCATTCGATACTGATTCTCGTTACCATAATAACTTTATTGCTATACCTTTAAAGTTGGACAGCATGACACTTAAAGTATTTCAAAGAACCCAACCTCATCCTTAATCTAGTCCGCATAAACAGAACGCCAACATTTTTGTTCAAGTGATTCGAATGAAAAACAGGTTAATAAATCCCAAAAAAAATATCGGTACTTAGCCTCAGAATCGAAACACTCGACTCAGTCTTAGTATTAAAAAATTTGCGATTCTGTAACACCCTATTCTATTTAAAAAATGAGGACTATATTATGGCAACGCTCTTAACGGGCAATGAAGCCGTTGCTCGAGGTGTATGGGAAGCTGGCGTCTCTTTTTCGTCTGCGTATCCGGGCACACCGAGCACTGAGATCATTGAAAATTTAGCAAACTATCCTGAAATTGCTTCTGAATGGGCAACTAATGAAAAGGTTGGTTTTGAAGCTGCTATTGGCGCTTCAGTTGTTGGAGCGCGCTCTTTCTCTGCTATGAAAATGGTCGGTCTTAACGTCGCTGCTGACCCACTATTCAGCTTTGTTTATTCAGGCGTTAATGGTGGTATGGTTTTCGTTTCTGCTGACGACCCAAGCTTGCATTCATCACAAAACGAACAGGATAATCGTTACTACGCTCCTTTCGCTAAAATCCCAATGCTTGAGCCTGCCGATAGCCAAGAATCATTAGATATGATTAAAGAGGCGTACGAAATTTCTGAGCAATACGACACACCTGTAATGGTCCGTATGACGACACGTGTATGCCATTCAAAAACACTCGTTGAAACTGGCGAACGTAAAGAAGAAGTACTTTTAGACTACAAAAGACAAGATCGTTTCGACTTAGTCCCAGCTGTTTCTCGTCTACTACGCGCAAACCTAGAAAAACGCCTAGCTAAATTAGCGGTTTGTTCTGAAGAATCTAAGTTCAACTTCACTGAAATGAACAGCACTAAAATTGGTATCATTACTTCAGGTATCGCTTACCAATACGCAAAAGATGTTTTTGGAGAAGATGCTTCATACTTAAAATTAGGTATGACGTTCCCATTCCCTAAGAACAAAGTAAAAGAATTTGCTGCACAAGTCGACGTTGTTTATGTCGTCGAAGAACTAGAACCATTCATAGAAGATCAAATCGTACAGTTAGGCATTAAGTGCATTGGTAAAGAAAAACTACCAAATATGTACGAGTTAAACACCGATATTGTTCGTAACGCTTTCTTACCAAGAGAAACAAATATTATTGATATGGAGGAGATCAACGAAGTTGTTGTTCCTCGTCCGCCCGTGCTTTGTTCTGGTTGCCCACACCGTGGCTTCTTTGTTGAGCTTGGCCGTATTGCGAAAAAAGAGAAAGCTATTTTAGCTGGTGATATTGGTTGTTACGGCTTGGGTGGTTCTGCCCCGTTAAACGCTAAAGATTCAACTATCTGTATGGGTGCCGCACCAGGAATGGCTCACGGTGCACAAACTGTTTTGAGCAAGTTTGAAGACGACCGTCGCATGGTTGCATTTGTCGGTGACTCAACGTTCTTCCACAGCGGCATGAACGGCTTGGTAAATACTTTATACAACGGCTCAAATGCAATCACTTGTATTTTAGACAACCGTATTACGGGCATGACAGGCCAACAAGATAACCCTACTTCTGGTAAAAACCTAGCGGGTGATATTACTAACGAAGTTTCAATTGAAGAAGTATGTAAAGCGTTGGGTGCGAAGAACATCAAAACTGTTAACCCACACCATCTCAAAGAAACACGTGCTGCATTGAAATGGGCTTTTGAACTTGATGAACCTTCAGTCATCGTAACTCGCTACCCATGTGTTCTTAAAAAGTACACCGAAGAAGAACTCGAATTGTATAAGCGCCCGGGTAGCACTTGCAAAGTTGATGAAGATGAATGCGATGGCTGTGGTGTTTGCTTGAAGATCGGATGCCCTTCTTTGGTTATGAACAAAGATCTAGACGTTGTTCAAATTGATGCGAATAGCTGTGTTGCTTGTGAAGTATGCTCACAGGTATGTCCTCAGTCTGCCATTGAAACTTTAGGAGCTTAATAATGCAAAAAGATACCAACATTATGCTCGTCGGCGTCGGCGGGCAAGGCACCATCTTAGTGAGTACGCTTTTAGCTAAAGGTCTAATTGAAGCCGGCTATGACGTAAAAATGTCAGAAATCCACGGTATGGCGCAACGTGGCGGTAGCGTAAGTACGCAGGTTCGATTCGGCAAAAAGATAAACTCGCCGTTGATTGGTAAAGGAGAAGCTGACTATCTAGTTTCTTTCGAAGTAATGGAAGCCTTACGCTGGTTGGATCAGTTAAACCCAGAGGGCCAAGTCATTGTAAATGATTTCCAAATCAACTCTTCACCAATTTTAGCCGGTAAAGCAGATTACCCTGAAGATGGCCTAGCACTTTTACAGAGTAAAGTGAATACCAGCGCGTTAAATGCTGCAAAAATAGCAGAGGACATCGGCAACCCTCGTGTAATGAATGTAGTTTTGTTCGGAGCACTAGTTGCAAAATTAGGCTTAGAAGATATCGATTGGGAAGAAGTAGTTGCTAAGACAGTGAAGCAAAACTTCATTGACCTGAACATCCAGGCACTTCGTGCGGGTATAGAGACTGCGAAAAACTAAATACCCCTTTGCCGACAAAGCTAAAAGAATGACTAAATTCTTCTAGCTGGCTCTAACTAAACATGAATGACTAGATAGCATTCAAAAAAAATAACGACTGATTGCACTTATATAAATAAGTGCAGCATCGACAGAGTTAACGAGGTTATTTTGACTACACCAATCAAAAATTTCGATGAATTACGAGCTCGCGCAGCTGCCAATGGTCCAAAACGTGTTTGTGTTGTTCAAGCAGAAGATGCCGTTGCTCTGGAAGCTGCAGCAGGTGCACTTAAGTTAGGCCTTGCAGAAATAACGTTAGTTGGGAATGAAGCTAAAATCGTTGCTATTGCTAAACAGAACGGCCACAACGAACTGCTAGAAAAAGCGACAATTATCCAATCTGATACACCAGCGGAAACCAGCGCGATACTGGCATCTGAAGGCAAAGCTGACATCCTGTTAAAAGGTCACTTGCGTACCGACCAACTGTTAAAAGCAGTTTTAAATAAAGAGTTAGGACTGCGCACAGGACGACTACTGAGTGACGTTCTGCTATATGAAGATACATTAGCGGGTGAAACTCGTCTTGTAGGTGTTACTGATGGCGGGTTAAACGTTGCCCCAACGACTGATCAGAAAAAAGACATCATTAAGAATTCAATTGAAGTTCTACATGGTATTGGTATTGAAGTACCAAAAATTGCAATTCTGAGTGCTTCTGAAGCTGTTTCTGAAGGTGTTCCGACCACTGTCGAAGCACAACTACTCACCGAAATGGGTAAAGACGGTGAATTTGGTAAAGCCGACGTCTTTGGTCCATTAGCATTGGATAACGCGCTAATGGTCTCCGCAGCTAAAGCAAAAGGCATTACTAGCTCTGTTGCCGGTAAAGCAGACTGTTTAGTTGTTCCAACAATTGAAGCAGGAAACATACTCGGCAAATCGGTTAAGTTTATTAATCAGGCTGCCTGTGCTCACGTTGTCGTCGGCGCAAAAGTACCGGTATTGATTCCTTCACGGGTTGAAAGTGCCGAAGACAAAGTTAACGCGATTGCATTGGGGGTTTTAAGTGTCCGCTAATAACCCACTCATACTGGCGATTAATCCAGGTTCAACATCGACTAAGTTCGGTCTATATGAAGGCGATGTCGCCAAAGAAGTATGGACGCTGAATCACTCAGATATGGAGCTCGCTCCATTCGAAGACAAACCAATTTTAGATCAACAAGAATTTCGTACCGGTCTAATTTTAAAAACCTTAGCTGAGTACGGCCAATCGGTCGATGGCATCGACGCTTTTGTTGGTCGTGGTGGCATGCTTCGTCCAATGACGAGTGGTACCTATCAGGTAAACAGTGTCATGATCGAGGAACTGCAAAAAGCTGAACGTGGCGAACACGCTTCTAATCTCGGTGCCATCATAGCAAATTCACTGTCAACTCAAGTAGGTGTGAATGCTTACATCGTTGACCCTATCAGCGTTAATGAACGTTCAGACCTTGCAAAAGTATCAGGACTCAAAGGCATTGAGCGTGGCCCCTTCTGTCACGCACTAAATTCAAAAGCCGTTGCCAAACGTTATGTTCGAGAAAATGATGCTGTGTACAACGAGTTGAATTTAATCGTTGCTCACCTTGGTGGTGGCATTTGTATTTCGGCGCACCAAAACGGCGTAATGACTGATGTAACGGATGCATCTCAAGAAGGCCCATTCTCACCGGAACGAGCAGGCACACTCCCTATTCTGGGTTTAATTGATCTTTGCTTTAGCGGGTTAACCAAACCAGAAGTGAAAAGTACTGTTCAACGTAATGGTGGGATTTTCTCTTATCTAGGCACAAAAGACTTACGAGACGTAGAAGCCAAAGTGAAAGCTGGCGATGAACAGGCAACAACGATTTTTAATGCAATGGCTTATCAAATTGCAAAAGAAATCGGTGCAATGGCGACTGTTTTAAATGGAAAAGTGGATGCTATTTTGCTAACTGGTGGAATGGCCCATTCTAAAAAACTAGTCGCAACTGTTTCTGAAAAAATAGCGTGGATAACAAAGATAGAAGTTTACCCTGGAGAAGAAGAGCTATTAGCACTATCTGAAGGAGCTTTAAGAGTTTTGCAAGGAAAAGAGCAAGCTCAACTTCTGAAATAAAAACTCTGAGGCTTTAATACCTCAGATAACTAATAATGTATTCCTAACTTTGGAGTCAACAATGAACAACCTTAGACCAACCGATATTCTCGGCGTCGCCTATCTTGTAATTGTTTCGGTATTGATCTTTATTTTTATTGATGAAATCAGTGTCTTTAATGCAGATCACTCGAACATTACTAGCTTCTTAAAATTCATGTTTTTAGCTTCATTCGGTGAGTGCCTAAAATCCCGAATTGCGAATAACACATGGAAAGTAAAAGGCTTAGTTATTCGAGCAATCATCTGGGGCTTTTTCGGCATCTGGATCAGTATGGCATTTGCCTACACAGTCGGCGGAGTGAATGCTCTTATCAATCACGGCACCATGCCAGCTGGCTTTATGCCGTTAACTTTAAGCTCTTGGACAAACGCATTTGGTGGGTATGCTTTCACTATGATGTTTCTTCACTACTGGTGTGACACCATGCTTGAAGAAGGATTTATCTGGCCCTGGCATTTATTTGGTCGACCTTCGTCTATCCGCTGGGCAAAAATCGTATTTATCAGCTTAATTATTTTCTGGATTCCCGCTCACACGTTCACCTTTTCGCTGCCAGCAGAACTCCGTGTAATCAGTGCTGCTTATTTAAGTATCTTCCTTGGACTTATTTTAAGTTTTGCAGCGAGAGTTGGAGACTCTAAAGAAAATAATTTACCGAATGATGAAAAGCTTTCTGCAGTTTAAACGGGAAAAACGTGGCAGAGCTATCTGCCCATTACAAAAAAATGTCAAAAAAAAGAGGTAACACTAAATGAACGTATTGAAAGTGGATGAAGACCTTTGTACAAGCTGTAAAGCTTGTTACAAAGCTTGCTGGATCGATGTTATCCGTTGGGATGACGAAGAAGATAAACCAGTTTTCGCATACCCTGAAGATTGTGTTGAATGTGGTTTCTGTGAAGTGAGCTGTAGCGAACAATGCTTAACTGTTAACCCAAGTTTCACGGCTGTATGGCCTGACGTATATGAATCAAAATACTTGGTTCCAGAACCAGTACAATCAGGGGAGACAAAATAATGGCTACTCTTAAATCTTTAGGCAAAGTATACGAAACAGACCTTTTAATTGTAGGTTTTGGTTCAGCAGGTCTTACCGCAGCATTGGCAGCAAAAGATGTCCAGCCAGACTTAAACATCCTAGCAGTTGATAAAGCATGTGCCGGTTTTGGTGGTAAAGCAAACAAAGGTGGCGGTCACTGTGCATTCATCCCTGAAGGCGGTGAAGAAACTTTCGTAGAATACCAAGTACACAATATTGGCGACTACCTAAGCGAACAGAACTTGCTTCGTGATTATGCTCAATCAACAGTAAAAACGATTGAACGTGTTGAGAGCTATGGCGTTGAGTTTTATGGTAAGGCGCAACCTTTCAGTGGTCATAAATTGATCCCTTGGAAAGTGATGACTGTTGACCTAGATTTCATGGTAAAACTAACCAAAACTGCTAAAAAAGCAGGTGTTAAGTTCTTAGAAAAAACTTCAATTGTTGACTTGTTAACTGAAGACAACAAAGTTGTTGGCGCGATCGGATTTGATCTGTTAACCGGTAAAAATGTTATCATTAAAGCAAAGTCAATCATCATGGCCAATGGTAACCAAAACTGGCGTATCATGCGCATGTGGGCGAGCGGTCGTGGAGACGGTGTTGCAGCATGTTACCGTGCCGGCGCAAAAATGCGTAACGCTGAATTCGGTTCGTTCATCAGTATGGTTAGTACTGCACATAAACATGTTGACTACGGTTCAGAAGATGCGCTTTACAATGCGAAAGGCCAAAGCTTGTCTGAATTTTCACGACCATTCATAAAAGACAACCCGAACCTAGGTGCATTAGGTGGTGTTGATATCGGTGGTAACCACGCGCTATTAATGCATTGGGAAGTTAAAAAAGGTAATGGCCCAATTTACCAAAACGTTAAAGAAAACGGCTTCAAACTTTCACCGGTTGGCCGTAACTTAGGCCCAGAAGTTGGCCGTGCAGATCCGGAATGGTTCCGCCCTGTTGCCCATGATTTCTGGCATCGTCTACACGATAAGAAACAATCGTCTTATAAAGACGATAACATAATGAAGGAAATCATCCCGGGCTTCATCGGTGAATGTGGACCTGTCTATGTTGACCGTCAAATGGCGACTTCTATTGAAGGACTATATGCAGCTGGTGATATCGCTGCATGTGGTAACGGCGCAACGGGTGCGGTTCCAACGCCTCCAGGCCGTAACCGTGGTACTGGTATTATGTGGTCTTGGTTCATGGGCCTACGTGCAGGTGAAAACGCAGCAAACTTTGCAGCTCAAGCTGAACAGGGTGAAGTAAACGTTGAGCAGGCTGAAGCATACCAAGCCCGTTTCCGTGCACCTTTAGAGCGTCAAAAAGGTATCACTGTTGATTCAATGTTGAATCAAATCCGTGACGTAATGAGCGCTATCGACATCACAGCATGGAAACATGATGACCGTCTACAGAAAGGGCTTGATGTTGTTCTAAAATTGAAAGCGGAATTGCCTGAATTAGTGGCTAAAGATGCTCACTATATGTCTAGTGCAAACGAAGTCGTTAGTATGATTACGGTTTCTGAAATGTTCTTCCGCGCGGCATTAGCACGTAAAGAAAGCCGTGGTTGGTTCATTCGCGAAGACTATGCAGATCGCAGAGATGCTGACTTCCGTAAGTGGATTGTACTTCAAGATAAAGACGGTGAAATGTCTGTAACTTTCGAAGACCTGCCAATTGCAGACTACAAATATGGCCCAGAAAATGCGCCAACTGTAGCATCAATGGATCACGCGTAAACGTAGGCAGAAAGCAAAAGCTCTAACGAAAGTTAGAGCTTTTTATAACTCAAAAGCGCTTAGCAAAGAACTGAACGCTTCTAAGTTATTCATTTAGTTAAATCAACATAAATCATAGGATCCTTTTTATGGAATATACAGTTAAATACGATGGCAAAGCGACAATTCTAGATTGGGAACACGATGGAGTCACACCTAAAATGGTTGACTGGTTCTGGAGCAATATGGAAAAGTGTTTCATTCTTTGGCATCCAAGTCAGCATGAACCATTAGAGTGGGCCGTACCTCCAAAACACGGCAACCCAATTGGTTCCATTCATATTGCACCACAAACCTGGAATGATGGCACCCGTCAAAACCTTTATATTCGATTCGAAGCGATGGAAGAAGTACCAACTTGGGTAAAAGATTACATTACTCATGAACATTGCGTAATTGTTGCTTGCATTGGTTTGGGTGAAGAAGCTTTAGAAAATCCAGAAGCCTGGGGCTACCGAATTCACCAATGGAGCAAAACAGATTCTGGTATTGTCGGTCAATCCGTTGCTATCGGCATCAAGAAAAAAGAAGATGAAGATGCGGGTAAAATCTGGGCTGCACACTGTGGTGAAGAAATTGGAAACTGGGAAGTATTTCTTCCAACAGTTTACAATCTATATAAAGTTGTCACCAATACAGACCGCAACCCATATGCAGACTTAACCGTTGAAGGTAAAGGCGAAACACTTAGCTATAAGTATTTCAAATAATCGCCATTAAACCTTTGTAGCGTAAACATTAAGTTTTTAATGCTTATCTAACTTTATCGAAAGCCGGTTAGCGGCTCCGTTTAAAATAGTCGCTGAGCAAGGATAACCTAACCACCGTGGTCGCTTATATCAATTACAGCTACAACGTCGAGAGTGGACCTCCTTAGTGATTATTAGAGAAGCCCAACGGTTGAAACATAAAACTTTAGAAAAATAGGGGCAACCTGGAGGGCTCCCAAACCAATGTTGACTATTGGTTCTTATCTTCAGGAAACTAGTAAAATAAATATTAAACTAGACGGGTCGTCTTTGCAGATGACCCGATTCTATACAAGGAACATCATCTTATGAGTAAAGTGTTACTAAAACGGGCCTTTCATGTCGTTATTGCCTTTGTCATCTCGGCTATGGCATTCAACGCCATTGCAAAAGAAGACGAAACGACACCGTATGCCGAGAAGAAAATTGACTATCCTGTTCCGGATAATGTGTTGGGTTGGATAGATTCCAGACACGTAGAATCCCTTAATGGCGATTGGCATGTCATTGTTGACCCAATGGAATTAGGTGGACCTGGTGGGTATGTAAACTATATAGGCAATGTGCGTAATGACGATGGCGCCACATTGGTCGAATATGATTTTGATAATGCCGATATCGTTAGAGTCCCTGGTGATTTTAACAGTCAACAGGAGCGTTTATTTTTTTATCGGGGAGTAATTTGGTACTACAAGAAAATAACCAAACCTACATTGGCCAAGGATGAAAAACTACACTTGTGGTTTGGTGGCGCAAATTTCACTTCTCAGGTGTTCTTAAATGGTCAGACGGTTGGACAACAAATTGGAGGCTATGTTCCGTTTTCGTTTGATGTGACCGATAGCATGCATGACGGTGAAAATATACTTATCGTACGTGTATCTAATGAATTGGATTCAGAGTCAGTACCAACTAAAAACACTGACTGGTGGCCCTATGGTGGTTTGATACGCGACGTAGCCCTGGTCAAAACACCAGCGGCTTTTATCCGCAATGCCAAGGTCAGTTTAGCCAAAGGGGCCTATGATAAACTGGCTATTGAGGTTGAAGCTTCGGGCATAGACTCGGGTGCGGCGACTATTACCATTGCTGAGT
>QGCX01000243.1_pt1 | contig 11739 bp, 13 predicted proteins | sample 4708031 | NCBI WGS metagenome assembly QGCX01 (sample SAMN08941163, study PRJNA450518) | Sediment metagenome, whole genome shotgun sequencing project. | reverse complement strand
GAACGTATGGATATGCCAGAAGATAAAATTCGCAAGGTGCTTAAAATCTCTAAAGAGCCTATTTCTCTTGAAACACCGATTGGTGATGATGAAGATAGCTCACTTGGCGATTTCATTGAAGACAACACAATGGAACTACCGATTCATTCGGCAACGTCAACAGGCTTAAGAGAAGCAACCAAAGAAGTATTAGCTGGCTTAACAGCACGAGAAGCTAAAGTACTTCGTATGCGCTTTGGTATTAATATGAATACTGACCATACACTAGAGGAAGTTGGCAAACAGTTTGATGTCACGCGCGAGCGTATTCGTCAGATCGAAGCTAAGGCACTGCGCAAGTTGCGCCACCCTTCCAGATCCGATCACTTGCGAAGCTTTATTGACGAGTAGTCATTTGATCCCGAAAAAGCCCGGTTCTCCGGGCTTTTTTATGCCTGCGTACTTTTTAAAGCAGCAATTCGCCCTAAAAGCTCATCAGGCACGCTGGTTTTTTTCTGCGTTTGGAAGTCAAACATAACCACTCTGGACTGACCAGCGGTTGTTACCAAGCCTTTAAGGTGGCTATAGACACCGTATTCTTGGATTACTTCACTGGAATCAAAAGTTGTGGCCCTTACCCCGACAGTAACAGTGTCAGGGTATTCAATTGGTACTTTATAGCGAATAGACGAGGACGCTAAAATTGGACCTATATGGCCGACATCAGCGGAAGCCATAAAGCCGGTTTTAACCATGAAATGGACGCGCGCACTTTCAAACCAACGCAAATAGACAACATTATTAACATGAGCAAAGGCATCCATATCACCCCATTGCACGGGTATTTCAACAAAAGAGTCATATTCAGTCTTAAATTGCTGAAGAGATAACGCCATTAAGATTTACTCGAGTGATCAACCATCAACTCTTCAAGCGATAACTTAGTGAGTGATTTGAGCTGAATAATCAAAAACCATAGTGCTGCAATCAATACAATCATGCTTGGAATAACAATAACTGGATAACTTAGTGCAGTCATTCGCCCTAATTCAGCGCTAAATTCAGCCGTACCGGGCGAACTTTGCAAAACAATTTTAGCAAGGACGTAATTTAAAAAAGAAGATAGAAAAAAGGATGACGCCACCATATAAGTCACTATTGACATTTTTTTCTCAAAAAGACTTTCTGTATTGTGTCGCTTCAATGCCTCATAGACGCTCTCAATCTGGATTATTTGATCATTAAATATCAGCATTTTCACCACGGAACGATGCGACTTTTGACTAACCAACACCGCAAGACCAATAAAACCCGGAATAGCCGCTTCTTTAATAGCGATATATTTTGGATCTAAATGTAATAAACTAATACCACCGGTAAGTAAAACACTGATAACACCCAGCACTGAAAAGCCATTTAACTTACCGGTTTGCTTCATCTCCCATAGCCCATAGGCTACTGGGAAGGCCAGTGCAACAACAATACTCCAAGCGGGCCCTAATGCTGACTCTTCGCTAAACTTTGTTAAAATAACGACGGGAATTACAATATTGAATAGAAGATTACTAAAGAAACCACCTTTATGTGCGTTTTTTGTAGTGTCAGTTTCTTGCGTTGATACAGGGTCTGTCATCGAGATCACACCGATCCTAAAAATTTTAGACACTTTACCTCAATTTAATCACTAGGACATGCTCTTCTATCATTAATATGAACCAAGAAAATAGAAAAACCCGCATGGGTAAACGTTTAAATGCACTTTTTAACACCATTCCAGACGATACAACTCTATTAATGGATTTATGTTGCGACCATGGTGCATTAGGCAGATCAATGCTTGAATCGAATGGAAACTGCCATGTCATTTTCAATGATATCCACAATGGCATTATGGCCGAGCTTCAAAAACAGCTGATTAATTACCAAGCTAAAAACTTCGAACTGAACATTGGTCCAGCACAGAACATTTGTCTACCACAGACGAAGCACTTAAGTATAATTTTAGCCGGGATAGGTGCAGAACAATGCATCACTATATTAAATAATTATTTTAATCAGCCACAAGGAAATAACGCGACCTATATTATTTCACCGGCAACAAAATTATTTTATGTTCGTGAGTTTTTAGTTAAATCCAAAGTCGCTCTCGTCAATGAAACCACAGTTACCGAGAATAATCGGACCTATGAGATTTTAACGGTTTCAATCAATAAATTTCAGCACGAATCTCAACATGCAGCTTCGTCGCTAAGTTTATTTGGTGATTGCTGGCAAAAGAAATCATCTGATCATATTAATCACATAACGAAACTTCTTAAATATTACCAAGCCCAACAGGGGCACACGACAGATCCAAAACTAAATAACATTATTGAAGGCTATAAAAATATTTTAAAAAAAATATCTTAAAAGACTTGAAGATGAAAACAGAACCCCTATTTAAGAAGTACGGCGCCGCAAAGCGGGCTGTACAACTTAACCAAGATAGCTATGTAACTTTGTTAGTAGCGAATCTTATACCTTTTGCTCAATAGGAGATTAGGATATGCGCACAGCATTCGATTTTTCACCATTATACCGCACTACTGTTGGCTTCGATCACATTGCGAATATGTTAGATGCCGTTTCACAGAACAGCAACTCAACAAATAATTACCCTCCCTACGACATCGAAATTACTGGCGAAAACCAATACACCATTACTATTGCCGTAGCTGGATTTGCAGAAAATGAACTCGACATTCAATCAGAAAATGGCGTACTCCATGTTCGAGGTAAAAAAGAGAAATCAGATTCAAAGCAAAAATTTCTCTACCAAGGTATTGCCTACCGATCGTTCGAACGAAAGTTCCAGTTAGCCGACTACATTAAAGTCACCGGTGCGAGATTAGAGAATGGTTTACTACAGCTAGATCTTCTTAAAGAAGTTCCAGAAGCAATGAAACCAAAGAAAATCGAGATTAGCTCCCGCTCTTCACTTGAAAATAGATCTAAGATTCTTGAACAAGTATCTTAATTAAATCGCCTAAAACATAAGCGCCATAATTAATGGCGCTTTTTAAACTACCAGAAATAATCTTTATCTTATTCTAGCGGGATTACCCATCACCAAGCAGTCGGCAGGAACATCTTTAGTGACTACAGCACCAGCAGCAACAATTGCTCGCTCACCAATGGTTATCCCAGAAAGTAGTATTGCGCCACCACCAATCCAAGCGCCACCACCAATAACAATCGGCTTAGCAATCATAATACCAGCGTTACGTTTTTGTACTTCTTTAGGATGCTCAGCTGTATAAAACTGAACAGCAGGCCCAATTAAAACATCTTCAGCAATTGAGATTGGGGCAGCATCAAGGAAAACACAGTGAGCATTAATATATACCCGATCACCTAAAGTAATTTGACTGCCATAATCAATGTGTACTCCACCTTCAATAAAACAACTTTCCCCAACACTGGAAAATAAATCGAAGACTTGTTTTAAATTACCTCTATTCGGCGCACGATTAAATTGCGCCACTCGCTGGCGAATAAATTGGCGCTGTGCATTTAGTTCAGGTGTTAAAGGATTAAATTCAAGACCACGGATCATTCGTTGCCAATTTTCACTTTGCACAAAACCTACCTTTCTAATTAATTGAATTAAATAAACCCCAGGCCACCCAAAGCATTACGATGCAAATAAATCCATCAAAATAGCGCCACCTCAATTCAGAGGTTAGCCATCGCCCTAAAGGTCCACCTATCGCAGCCAGTAAAGAAAACCAAAATGTAGATGCCGATGCGGCCCCCAACCAAAATAGCCATGGCTGAGTTGTTGCAGAGGCAATACTACCAACAAGCACCACAGTGTCTAAGTATACATGCGGATTCAACAGTGACATGGCAAGCGCCAAACCAACGGCTTGGACTGCAGTGATGTTCCCAACCATTTGTGCTTTCAGACCTGAATTGCCCTTTATTACTCTGACAGCAGCCATAAATGCCAGCAAACACAACATGGCAATGCCGATATAGGTAAAAACTGGGATGAGATGCGGCAACCAACGTTGAAACGCGTTAAAAGCATAGACACCCGATGCCATTAAGATCGAATCAATTGAAAAACAAGTAATTACGACTGGCCAAATATGAATACGCTTAATGCTCATACTTAGCACCCATACATTCTGAGCGCCGATAGCAACAATCAACCCCATAGATACAAAAAAACCAGAAAGATAAATAGACACGTGAAAGAACCCTATATGTAAGTCTGGGCTAGAATAAAGAGGCCCTATGAATTAATCTAATTAATTAAACTTAATTAACATAAGAAATATTAATGATAGATTATCGCGCGCTCATTGCTCTAGAAGCAGTGGTAAAATATAAAGGTTTCGACAATGCTGCGAAGAACCTTTTCATCACCCAATCGGCGGTTAGCCAACGTATTAAGCAATTGGAATCGCAACTGGGCGAACCGCTTATTCTAAGAAAATCACCGCCAGAGGCGACAGCACTAGGCCATAGACTGATCAACCACCTCCAAACCGTGCAACACATGGAAACTGATTTACAGCTACCACTGCAAGACAAGCGAATTCATGCCTGTATTGCCGTCACTGCGGATGCTGTAGCCACTTGGTTTGCACAGGCGCTTAGTGTAGTTTCGGACCATGCAAATATCGAACTGGTTTTAGCCGACCAAGATGCAGGCATTGAATTGATGAAGAGAGGTGAGGTTCTCGCCTGCTTATGTTCAGCAAATAAACCGGTCAATGGAGCAAAAGTCGATCACTTAGGAATTATGCGCTACCGTGCTTATGCAAGCCCAGCTTTCCAGACCAAATACAGCTTGAAGAAAAATTTACTAGGCCTCAAGCAAGCTCCCTGCCTAATATTCAATGAAGACGATAGATTACAGCATGCCTTTCTTAAAAAAGTTAACCTACCTGAGCCAAAAAATACAATCCACTGCCCCTCTTCCGAAGGGTTCATTCAACTCGCTATTGCCGGCTGTGGTTTTGGACTAATGCCGGAGATTCAAACTCAAAACGCAGTAAGTAACAAATTACTGATCGACTTAACACCCGATAATTTCATTGATGTACCACTTTTTTGGCATACCTGGCAGACGTCCAGTTCAATTATGGGACGTTTAAAAGATGCGGTCATAAAAACCGCACAAGAAATACTTCGGAAATGAACTAAAATTGAGTAAACAATAGTTGCTAATAAAAAGAATAAGCGGGTAATGCAGGCGTACAAATCGCGACCATCATCTCGCTGATAAGTAACCAAGGATCGCCTTTTAACTGCCCTTTAATTGTCGAATCAATCTGTGCACACGCAACTAAACATTTTTGGTAATGTGATACAGGCGCCCGACGAATAGCAACTAAATAGTCATTTTGTCGCTTGTCAAATATTCTCATTCGTTTAAAAGCTTCGTTTACTGATTGACCTTGTGACTGCAGTTCACATAGCTCTACAATCAAGCGCAACTCTCGAGTCAGAAGCCATAAAACTATCGGAGCCTCGACGCCTTCGCTATGCAAGCCGTTAGCTATTTTTAATGAACGCTCCAAATTACCACTTAAAAACGCCGAAGATAAATCAAACACAGTATAACGAGAGCTATCCGATACACTTTTCATAATGGTATCTGAAGTAATCATGTCACCATCGGCAATTAACACTAGCTTTTCAATTTCTTGCTTGGCTGCCAATAAGTTGCCATCGGTGCGATCTGCCAGTAATGAAACAGCACTATCATCTGCGTTTAAGCCATTGCGATTAATACGTTCTTTAAGCCAGGCAAACATTTGATTTGATTCTATTGGCCACAGTGGGACCCACCAGCCAGCATTAGTCACTTGGGTAAACCACTTCGCTTTGGCTTGGGATGCTTCAATACGCCCAGAGACCACTAAAAGCATATTGTCTGGGTTGGCAGTATTAATATATTCAACTAAAGCTTTTCGTGCCTTGTCTGTTAATTTCGAACTTAAGCGTAACTCGATGCATTCTCGGTCACCAAAGAGTGAAACGGACTGATTAGCGGCGATTAAATCTGCGCCATCAAACTTAGCGTCGACTTCAAAGACCGTCCGCTCGCTGATACCTGCGTTGCGGGCAGCGCTACGGACCTCGTCACACGCTTCCAACACCAACAAAGGTTCGTCGCCACTGATCCAGATGACAGCAGGCAAAGGATTGGACTGAAGGTTTTTACGAAGCTGTGCGGCAGTAATCTTCATGGTTTTAGATTCTTCGTTAGTCGAGAAGGCTAATTAAATATTTATGATGAAATTAGTAATAAAAAAGCCGCCATCACTGGCAGCTTTTTAGTCTTTAACAAACGATTAATTCGCGACAATATTAACCAATTTATTAGGCACTACGATGACCTTTCGAACGGTTACACCATCGGTGAATTTTTTTACTCGCTCATCAGTAAGTGCCATGGCTTCGATGTCGGCCTTGCTCGTACTCGCGGAAACTTCTAGTTTTGCACGCACTTTGCCATTAACCTGAACAACATAGAGTAAGGTATCTTTTACGAGTGCAGATTTATCCGCAACAGGCCAAGATGCATCGATAACCAAACCTTCATTACCCAAATCTTGCCATAATTGCTGGGCAATATGCGGGGCAATTGGCGAAAGGATAAGCACGATGGTCTGAATGGCCTCTTTAACTACGGCGCACGACTGTGGGGCGTTAGATTCAAATTTATTGATCGCATTTAACAACTCCATCGCCTTCGCAATAGCTGTGTTAAAAGTCTTACGCTCAGCAAAATCGACGGTAACACCTTCGATCGTTTCATGCGTTTTTCGACGTAGATCTTTTTCAATATCCGTCAACTGACTCGCATCTAACGGTGCAATATCGCCACACCCGATAATCTGGTGGCCCGCTCGCCATAGTCGTTCCAAAAATTTCTTTGAGCCCTGAACGCCTGATTCTGTCCACTCTAATGTTTGCTCTGGAGGCGCGGCGAACATAGAAAATAGACGCAAGGTATCTGCACCATACTCTTCAATAGCGGATTGAGGGTCACGTCCATTCATTTTAGATTTAGACATCTTCGCCATACCGGCGTAGACCACTTCATCTTTGGTTGACTTCTGAATGCCGCCAATGATTCGACCTTGCTCATCTTTAGTTGGCTCAACGTCTTCAGGAGAAATCCAAATGCGATTAGTCCCTTCTAATTTGTACCAAGTTTCAGCAAGCACCATACCTTGACATAACAGGTTGGTGAAAGGCTCATTAGACTCAACAATGCCTTCGTCACGCAGCGCTTTGTGGAAGAAACGGGAATACATTAAGTGCATAGTGGCATGCTCTATACCACCAATATACTGATCTACTGGCAACCAGTGATTGGCTTCTATCGGCTCCAGCATGCCTTCATTATAATTAGGCGTACAATATCGAGCAAAATACCAACTTGACTCCATAAAGGTATCAAATGTATCCGTTTCACGACGGGCCGGTTGGCCCTGCCAAGTGGTATCTTCAAATTCAGGATTATTTTTCAACGGTGAATTAACACCATCAAATACCACATCGGTGGGTAATTCAACAGGGAACGTTTCTGCTGGTTTAGCAACACCATCAACATACACAACCGGTACCGGAGTCCCCCAATAGCGCTGACGACTCACGCCCCAATCGCGCAAACGATAGTTGGTTGTAATTGAGCCTTGATCCTGGCCAATAAGTTTTGTCGATATAGCCTCAAACGCTCGCTCAAAGCTCAAACCATCGAATTCACCGGAATTTACCAAAACACCCTTTTCTGTGAACGCAGCCTTACTAATATTACAGACTAAATCACTGCCAGCAGCAGGCTCAATGACTTGCTGAATTGGCAATTCATACTTAGTTGCAAACTCCCAGTCTCGCTGATCATGCCCTGGTACAGACATAACTGCGCCCGTACCGTAATCCATTAATACAAAGTTAGCAGCCCAAACAGGAACCGTTTTACCGGTCAGCGGATGTACAGCAAAATAGCCTGTAGCACAGCCTTTCTTTTCCATCGTTGCCATGTCGGCTTCAGATGTGGTTGATTGACGGCACTCATCTAAAAAGGCTTGTAGTTTCGAATCAGACTTAGCTGCATCTAAAGCAAGTGGATGCCCTGCAGCCACCGCCAGATAAGTCACGCCTAACAAGGTATCAGGCCGAGTGGTATACACTTCAACAGACTCATCCGAGCTTTCGATACCAAACTTCAGCGTAACGCCACGGGATTTACCAATCCAGTTACGTTGCATTGCTTTTACTTCTTCTGGCCAACCAGGAAGATTATCAAGCTCATTCAGTAATTCTTCAGCGTAAGCCGTAGTACGTACAAACCACTGATCCATCTCTTTGCGCTCGACTGGCGTATCACAACGCCAACAGCAGCCATCATGGACCTGCTCATTAGCGAGAACGGTTAAATCATTTGGGCACCAGTTAACAAACGAAGACTTTTTATAGGCTAAATCTTTTTCAATCAGTCGGGTAAAGAACCACTGCTCCCACTTATAATAGTCGGGGTTGCACGTGGTGACTTCTCGATCCCAGTCATACGCAAAGCCTAAGCTTTTCAACTGGGTTCTCATATAATCGATATTTTCGTAAGTCCATTTAGCCGGAGCCACGCCATTTTTAATCGCAGCATTTTCAGCGGGCATCCCAAAGGCATCCCAACCCATGGGCTGTATGACATTTTTACCTTGCATACGCTGGAAGCGGCTAATGACGTCACCAATGGTATAGTTACGTACATGCCCCATATGCAACGCTCCGCTTGGGTATGGCAGCATAGATAAGCAATAAAATTTTTCTTTATTGGTATCAACTACGGCCTTAAAGACCTGCTTTTCTTCCCAAACTTGCTGAATTTTGCGCTCTATTGCGGCGGGGGAGTAACTTGCTTCCATTGGTATTGAAACTCACATTTTGAAGTTAAAAAAGCTGAGTAAATGACCCAGACGATAAGAATATGCAAGAATACAGCAGAGCCGCGCGCATTAAAACTAATGACCGTACCGAATTAGATACTGACTACCAAAAATCGAGATATTTGAGGAGAATAATATGAAAAAAGCATTGGTCATCCTCGCAGATGGATGTGAAGAGCTGGAAGCTATTTCAATAACCGACATTCTGACCAGAGCAGACATTCATGTCACCATAGCGGGTCTAACAGATACAGTAATTAAGGCCAGTCGTGGCGCCACACTCATGGCAGACACGTTATTTCAGAGCGTGTTAGCTGACGAGTTTGACCTTATAGCACTGCCTGGCGGGTTACCTGGGGCACAATACTTAAGCGAGGACACTAGGGTTATCAACTTAGTACAGGCTCAAATCGATCGAGGTGCCTATGTCGCCGCTATCTGTGCAGCGCCCATGGTTTTAGCCAAGGCAAACCGGCTAGAGGGCTTTGCTTACACTTGCTACCCCGGCTCTCTTGACTCGTTATCACCTGAGACGCCAAGCACCAACGGAACTATTGAAATAAACGACAACATAATCACTGGACGAGGTCCCGGTGTAGCCTTGGATTTTGCGCTAACTATAGTCCAACTATTAGCCGGAGCAGAAAAACGTCAGCAGGTAGAAAGCGCGCTGTGCAGATGAGAAAGGTAAATTCAAAAGGTGCTTGACTTTAAATTAGAAAATACTAATATAAGCAAGCCACTTTTGGAGCTTCTCCACAATGAAACACATTATCGATGTACGCTCACCTGCTGAATTCAATATGGGCCACGCTTTAAATGCAGTGAACCTTCCAGTTGAACAATTAGCAATTAAGTTAAGTAATGGCTGCAAACTGCAAAAGGACTCTGAAATCATCCTGTATTGCGCTTCAGGTGCACGCGCAGGGGTAGCTAAAACGCTATTAGAACGAGCCGGATACCAAAATGTTATAAATATGGGCGGCTTGGCGAACATGCAATAATTCAAAAATCAGAGTAAATAAACAAAAAACCAGCGAGTGCTGGTTTTTTAATTACCTGCCTGAACAGCCTTAGATTAATGACCTAGGATCTGACTCAAGAACAATTTAGTACGTTCATGCTGAGGCTTATCGAAGAAATCAATTGGGTTATTCTCTTCGATCACTTGACCTGCATCCATGAAGATTACCCTGTCGGCAACTTTGCGAGCAAATCCCATTTCATGCGTGACACAAATCATCGTCATGCCTTCTTCAGCTAACGTAATCATTGTATCTAATACTTCGGCTATCATTTCTGGGTCCAAGGCTGATGTTGGTTCATCAAACAACATAATCTCTGGCTTCATACATAATGAGCGTGCAATCGCTACACGCTGTTGCTGACCACCTGACAGTTGCCCCGGGTACTTCTTAGCCTGATCAGGAATCTTAACTCGTTCCAAATAGTGCATTGCCGTCGCTTCAGCTTCAGCCTTTGGAATCTTACGTACCCACATAGGAGCTAATGTTAGGTTTTCCAAAATAGTTAAATGTGGAAATAAGTTAAAGTGCTGAAAACACATACCAACTTCGCGACGAACTTCTTCAATGTTTTTCACATCACTGGTTAATTCAGTACCGTTTACAATAATCTGTCCCTGTTGATGTTCTTCAAGTCGATTAATACAGCGAATCATTGTTGACTTGCCTGAACCCGACGGTCCACACACAACAATACGCTCGCCCTTCTTAACTTCTAAGTTAATATTCTTAAGCACATGAAATTCACCATACCATTTGTGCATTTCATTAATTCGAATGACAACCTCATCCGATAATTCACGTTGAGTCATTTCTGTCATGACACTTCCTTAATTTCGATGGCCAGTGTTTAAGATACGTTCCAAATACTGCGAATAGCGACTCATACTGAAACAAAATATGAAGAAACCAAATGCTGCAAAAACATAACCTTCTTTCATAAAGCCCAACCAGTTAGGGTTTGTCGCTGCTAATTGCGCCATACCCAATAAGTCAAACAAGCCGATAATTAATACGAGCGTAGTATCTTTAAATAGCCCAATAAATGTATTCACAATGCCAGGGATAACCAATTTCAGTGCTTGAGGTAAAATAATTAACCCCATACTTTTCCAAAAATTCAGCCCCAGTGCGGCGGCGGCTTCATATTGCCCCTTAGGAATGGCCTGCAAGCCACCTCGAACAACTTCAGCCATGTAGGCAGAAGAAAATAGGATAACACCCACGAGCACCCGAAGAAGTTTATCTGGGCTAATGCTTTCTGGAACAAACAGAGGAAACATAACTGAAGCCATAAACAACACGGTAATCAGAGGTATACCTCGCCAGAACTCGATAAAAATCACGCAAATTGACTTTATCACAGGCATATTGGATCGTCGGCCCAAGGCTAGTAACACACCTAAAGGAAGGGACAAGACAATACCAGAAACAGCAATCACTAACGTTAGGAATAAGCCTCCCCACCGAGGAGTTTCAACAACTTCTAATCCGAAACCGCCACCGTAGTATAGGTAGAAGCAAACAATCGGGTAGATAAAGAGCAGAAATACCACCAAGCTAAGCTTTATTTTTTGAGAAACAAAACTAAAAAACAAAGGCGCTATAGTCACGATTGCCAATACATAGGAAACGTTAATTCGCCATATAGACTCAGATGGATAACGACCATACAACAACTGGTCGAACCAAACATGGATGAAGACCCAGCAAGCCCCTTCTTTTGAGCAAGAATCTCGACTAGTACCAACCCAATCAGCTGAAATAAACAGCCAATCAAGTAG
>QGCX01000242.1_pt1 | contig 11747 bp, 9 predicted proteins | sample 4708031 | NCBI WGS metagenome assembly QGCX01 (sample SAMN08941163, study PRJNA450518) | Sediment metagenome, whole genome shotgun sequencing project. | reverse complement strand
AAGGCAAATATTTGTTGGTGCACGGTTCGGGCGATGATAATGTGCATGTACAGAACACCATGCGAATGATCGAAGCGCTGGTACAGGCCAATAAACAATTCGATTGGGCAATTTATCCAGATAAAAACCATGGTATTTATGGTGGCAATACTCGATTGCATCTTTATACCAAAATGACCAATTTCGTTAAAGAAAATCTTTAGAATTTAAACCAATACAGATCCGTTATGTCAGAAGTATCCAAACCAGAAAGTGAAAAGCAGTTATTTGGACATCCGAGAGGATTGTTTTACCTCTTTTTTGCAGAGTTATGGGAGCGTTTCAGTTTTTATGGAATGCGGGCCCTACTTACGCTCTACATGGTGGAAGTTATTTTCGAGGCCTTAATGGAACGGGATTATGCCACTGCGGCGGTATATTCTTCTTATGGTTCTTTGGTTTACGCCTCAACCGTAATAGGTGGACGTATTTCGGATAGTATTTTAGGAATGCGAAAATCCATTTTTTTGGGAGGAATCTTGATGTCGTTAGGACATTTTGTGTTGGCCATAGAGAATCACATTACTTTTTTTATAGCCCTTTCACTGATTATAGCTGGTAACGGTTTCTTCAAGCCAAACATATCAACATTTGTTGGTTCACTTTATAAGGATGGAGACCCCAGAAAAGATTCTGGATTCACCATTTTTTATATGGGAATAAACATAGGCGGTTGGGTAGCTCCATTGTTGTGCGGTTTCTTGGCAGCCAAATATGGTTGGCACTACGGATTTGGACTAGCGGGAATAGGTATGCTTACAGGGTTGCTTGTTTTTTGGAGCGGAATTAAAAAAGGAGTCTTTGGAGATAAGGGACTACCGCCGGAAAATGGAAACATTGATAAAAAGGTATTTGGCCTAAAACAAGGAGTACTTGTGCCCGTTTTGGCATTTGCCTCAGTTCCAGTGATAGCCTATTTATTGTCTGCATATAAAGCATTGGGAGCGGAAGGAACTTTCTTTGACGACCAGAATATCGTTAACGTAATTTTTAAATTGATAGGATTGTCCATATTGGTTTATTTGGGTTACATCATGTATAAAGCTACTGTCGATGAACGTAAAAAATTGTTTGTAGCTGTACTGATCACCTTTTTTATGACCATTTTTTGGGGCTTTCATGAACTTTCAGGTAGTGTTATCACATTATTTGCAGCTCGAAACGTTGATTTGGAGGGCATCATGTCCGCTTCCCAGACCAATTCATTGAACTCCATGTGGATTATTATTTTGGCTATTCCTATTTCTTTAATGTGGCAATGGCTGTCCAAAAAGAAACTCAACCCAAGAACCCCTTACAAGTTTGGAATGGGTCTTTTGTTTGCGGGAATCAGCTTTTATGCCTTGGCCGTAAGTGGAGCAAGTGCCAATGAAAACGGTTTTGTTCCCTTCACCTATCTATTGTTGATGTATTTTTTGTTGTCGGTAGGGGAATTGTTTATGTCTCCCGTAGGATTGTCAAAAATTACAGACCTATCACCAAAGCGCATTGTTGCCTTTATGATGGGGGTATGGTTCCTCTCTTCCGCATTTGCATTTCAGGTAGTTGGATTTATCGGCAAACAATTGGCTATAGAAAGTACGGATGCTGATATAAGTGGATTTAGCACCCTTACCATTTACACGGATGGTTTCATGCTCATCGCCAAATATGCTTTGGGAGCTGGTGTTTTGGTGATTTTAGCTTCGCCATTGATTAAGAGATTGATGGGTAAGGTCCACTAGGGATTTTTTAAAAATCAAAAACATAAAATCCCTTTTCACCGGTGTAGTGGAAGTGGATTTCTTTTTAAACTAGGATAATTACTTCCGTCAGCAAATATCTTTATGGGTTTAATGGAATCCAACAACCGTTCTAGATTGAGTTTTGGAGATTGAGTGAGCAATAAATAATCTGGATGCGCTTCCAAAGGAAGAATGGCCAAGCTGTCCACAATAAATAATCTCTTATCCCCAATGAGGTAACTATTCTTTAATATTGATGTGTCCATCTTTTGAACCCTTTCGGCCACAGCATAATTAGAAGAAATGCTTCCAATATTAGTGCTATCCAAAGTGATTATGGAAAGTGAATCCCCCAATTGATGCAACAAAATTGTATTTCTGGAACGGTGTGCAAGTATAAGGGTTTCGTTTTGATGCACTTGAAACTGATTCCAAATTATCCAACTTTGAAAAACGATGATTCCTCCAAACAGCACCAAGGCAGTTTTCCATTTGGGTTTGGATAGAAAGACGACCAAAACAATGATGATAAAATAGCCCAATAGCAGTTGAACCGAATCAAAGGGAATATTCTTGATGATGAAACCTTCTTGCTGCGCGACCCATCCCACAATGGAATTCATCATTTTAATGATCCAATTAAAACTGTCGACAAAAAATTGCGGCAAGAAATCGACCAAAGCCAAAGTGATGACCAAGATTCCGAAGCCCAATATCAATCCTAAAAAGGGAATTACAAGTAGGTTAGAAATGAAAAACAGGGCTGGAAACTGATGAAAATAGAACAAACCAATCGGTAAAACCCCCAATTGTGCCGCAACACTCACCGACAACAATTGCCAAGTTTTACTTATGATGAGATTATCTGGAAACCAAAGTTTTTGCAACTTGGGATAAATCCAAACAATGGCGAACACCGCAGCATAACTCATCTGGAATCCAACTTGAAACAAAAACAAAGGCTTCACCAGTAAAATGAACAACATGGACAGTGCAATGATGTTGAAGGAATTGGTTGGGCGGTTCAAGTACAATGCATAAGCTACAAAAGAGAACATAGTAACCGCACGGACAATGGAAGGGGAGAGCCCCGCAATAAAGGCATAGCTCCAAAGTAATAGCACAACCGTTATCAACTTTAGGGTTTTACCTTTAGGTAAACGCTCTAGTGGAGATAACATAAATTCTAGAAGAAAGAGGATAATGCCCACATGAAGTCCAGAAACAGCTAAAATATGAACGGCGCCTGCATTTTTATAGTTGTTATAGGTATTCTCGGAAATGTCGTCGCGTTTTCCCAAAAGCAACGCTTGGATAACGCCCATTTCTTCCGTCCCGAAGTCCTTCTGTTCTAATTTGGAAATGATATGCTCCCTAAAATTTGAAGCAATACCGAATAAGGTTTTTGATGTACTATCCTTTTTTACAATGGAAGTGTAATTGGTTTTGATTTGATGTTGAATTCCCTGCTTTTCAAGATAACTTCGGTAATCAAATTGGTGTAGATTTAATGGAGGCCGAATACCTTCAAGTTTTGCATAGATCAAGAACTCATCATCAACTTGTAATTCTTTCAAAGTGGAATCCACTGAAAGGCTGAAAAGCAATTTTCCAGATGCCATCTCATGGTCCGCAGCAATAATTTGGGCAATATATCGGTGGGAGTAGGTGTTTGGTTTAAGGACTTCGTTTACTTTTAACTGCCACACCTTTTCTTGGTTGAGGTCTTGTTTGGTGTAGTGGTTTGGCATGCTTGTGTTCATGGAAATAGCCACTACAAAAACACCCAAACAAATGGTGATGAACGTAGTAAGCACCTCAAAATACGGGAACCCTTTTCTTTGTTGCTTTTTGCTGACCAAATAAATTACAGGTAGCAATACAAGCATGGCAATCAAGGGTAAAAGAGGTGCCGTATCAAAATAAAAGCCGATGACAATGCCCAAAATAACACCCAAGGTGAGTTTTATGGACACAAAATTAAGTTGTCGCAAGCTACAGGATGCGCATGGCCTTTACAAAAGCGCTGTTCCAGTATCCTTCCCGTAACGAGGATACCAGCACGCCGCGTGAGGTTGTGGCGTGAATAAATTTGATGTCATCTCCATTTACGTCGACCACCAATCCTACGTGGTTGATGCGTCTGCCCGTTTTACTGGTCTTAAAAAAAAGAAGATCTCCTTTTTCTACATTGTTCACTCTAATTTTTTCACCTTCCAAGGCCATTTGGTAGGAAGTCCGTGGGAACATAATGTCATTTTCCTTTAAGGAAACATAGACCAATCCGGAGCAGTCCATGCCCTTTTTAGTGGTTCCCCCGTATTTATAACGGGTTCCTGAAAAAGTTAATGCAGTAGAAATTATTTCGCTTGCTTTAGCATTTTTACGCCCCTCTTTTTTGGGTTTTCGTTTAGGGGAAGTGTCGGTGGTGGACCCCTCTACCGTAATGGTTCGGGTCTTGCTGTAGGTGCGTCGTTTTTTACCTGGGCCACAAGCGGCGATGGTAAAAAGCAACAGTAAGATTATGGTTTTTCGTAACATCCAAGAATAGATTTACATTCTTGGAAGATAAAACTACGCATTTTTCACAATTAATTTTGCCGCCAATTGACTGGCGCCTTTTCCTCCCAGTTTTTCTTTCAACAATTTGTAGTCGGACAATATACGCTCCCGCTCGGCTCCATCTACGATTTTGGAAAGTTCTTTCTTAAGATTTTTTGTTGATAAATCATTTTGAATCAATTCTTTAACAACTTCTCTTTTCATAATTAAGTTGACTAGTGAAATGTAATCCAAAGTGATGATTCGCTTCGCAATCTGATAGGAAATCCAATTTCCTTTATAGCACACCACTTGAGGGATGCCAAAAAGAGCAGTTTCCAAAGTGGCCGTTCCACTCGTGACCAAGGCAGCATGGGAATGCTTTAAAAGTGTATAGGTTTTGTTGGAAACATACTCCACCTTGTCGCCTTTAAGAAACGGGATGTAAAACTCATCGGGAAGACTCGGAGCACCTGCAATTACAAATTGATATTCGGGAAAATCTTTCTTTACCGAAAGCATTACCTCCAACATTTTTTGCACTTCTTGTTTCCTGCTTCCAGGCAGCAAGGCAATAATAGGTTTGTCAGGGTCCAGTCCGTTTTCTTTTCTAAAGGTTTCATTATCCTGAAGCGGGGTATTTTCTATGGCATCAATTAAAGGATGGCCAACAAACTGAACGGGATAATCATGTTTTTTCTCGTAAAACTCCTTTTCAAAAGGAAGGATTACATACATGTTGTCAATATCCCGTTTTATTTTTTTGATTCGACCTTCCCTAGAAGCCCAAATTTGGGGCGAAATGTAGTAATTGGTCTTAAAACCGTTTTCTTTGGCCCATTTGGCAATTCTAAGATTGAAACCCGAAAAATCAATAAAAATAATTATATCTGGATTGAAGTTTTGGATATCTTCTTTGCAATACGAAATGTTTTTGAAGATGGTTGGAATGTTCATAAGTACTTCCAAAAAACCCATAAAGGCCATGTCCTTATAATGCTTGGCCAAATCCCCACCGGCTTGTTGCATCAAATCTCCGCCCCAACAACGAATCTCCGCTGAGGTATCCTCTTTTTTGAGGGCTTTTATCAAGTTGGAACCATGTAGGTCCCCCGATGCTTCACCAGCTATGATATAATATTTCATTGCAGTCTAAAACTAAGCCATCACTTTATATAATAATATGACCAAAGCGGTAACCAAAGTCGCTAACATAACGCCCTTGGCGCGTTGGTCTCTCTTTATCCGTAAAAACCCGAAAAACGCTACCAAATTTAAAATAGCACCCAGTGCCAATAGGCTGCCAATATGCCCTTGATCAATGGCTGCGTTAAAAGTGTCCACGATACCTAAATCAGAAAATAGCAGAATGTAAAGCAAGGTGCCAAAGGTATTTGCAATGAGTCCTACGATAAATCCTATAATGATTTCTTTCTTATTGTTCATGTAAGTTCCAATTATTAATTTGTGGTATTGCGTGGTGTGCCGTAAGGTCGAATTGGGTCGGAACTACTGAGATGTATCCATGCTCCAAGGCCCATTCGTCCGTGTCTTCACCTTTGTCCAAAAGTTCAAATTTTCCGGTAAGCCAATAATAATCCTTCCCTGATGGACTTGTTCGTTTATCAAACTTTTCTTTCCAATTGCCGCGCGCTTGTCTACATATTTTAACGCCTTTAGGTGCTGTTTCCGTTTTCGGAATGTTTACATTCAATACAATGCCCTTTGGAATCCCATTGGTCAAGGCTTCTGAAACAATTTTTTTGATGTTTCCAAGTGCCGGTTCAAAATTGGCATCCCAAGAATAGTCGCATAAAGAAAAACCAATGGCGGGAATACCTTCAATGCCGGCTTCGATTGCGGCACTCATAGTTCCAGAATAAATCACATTTATGGATGAATTGGACCCGTGGTTAATCCCACTTATGCAAATATCTGGTCTTCGGTCCAGAATTACCCGAAGGGCCAGTTTTACGCAATCAGCTGGGGTGCCGCTGCAGCTATACTCGCTCGGAGCACCTTCTTTATGGTCCACGACTACCTTTTTGGAAAATAAGGTGCTGTCAACCGTAATGGCATGCCCCATACCACTTTGGGGACTATCGGGAGCCACTACCACAACATCACCAAGTTCCTTCATGGTGCGTATTAATGCTCTAAGTCCTGGAGCGGTAATTCCATCATCATTGGTGACAAGTATCAGTGGTTTTTCCATTCTGGATAATTAATGCCATAAAAATACGTTTTTCATAAGGATATGAAACGCTTGGCGTTTAACAAAAAATTAAATCCAGCAGAAAGGACTGGCACGGTTTTTTCTGTATCTTAGGGAATTCATACAAGTAGAAACGACGGATGACGTAATGTAGATTTGACAGTATGAGGTCAGATTATTTCGCTCCAGAAAAAAAAGCATATTTATGAAAAAGAATTTCATCTTAGCACTTTTGGTTATTCTAGTGGCAGTAGCCTCCTGTAGTTTTACCAATAAGTCTTTTGATAATGATGATAAGGATAAATTTTTGTTGGAACTGATTTCCTATGTATTGGAAAGAGGCCATTATGAGCCCAAAGATATTAATGACAACTTTAGCTCCAACGTTTTTGATGATTTTATCGACATTGTTGACCCTACAAAAAGGTATTTTCTCCAAAGTGACATTAGAGAATTTGAAAAATACAGGTTTATGATCGATGATGAGATCAGAAATACTGATATTACTTTTTTTAATACGGTGTATCAACGTTTAATGGTGCGTATGGACGAGGCCAAGGAGATATACAAAGAGGTACTTTCCCAGTCGTTTGATTATACTGTTGACGAAACCATAGAGATTGATTACGACAAACAAGAGTTTGCTTCCAGTAAAAAAGAATTGAAAGAACGTTGGAGAAAACAGTTGAAGTACAATACTTTGAATGTATTTGATAATAAAATAGACAACATAATTTCTGATTCAAATGAAGAAGAATCAAGCTTGGATTCAAAACCAGTTTTATCCTTCAATGATATCCCAAGCGCTGTGGATAAAGTAGCTACTGAAGAAGAGGCAAGAGAAATAACCAAAAACACTTTAGATGAGTTTTTCGATTTTGTAGAAGACTTGGAACGTAAGGACTGGTTTGTACAATATTTGAATACCATTGTGGAGGAGTTTGACCCCCACACATTCTATTTTGCACCAGAAGAAAAAGAAAAATTTGATATCGGTATGTCCGGTAAGTTTGAAGGTATCGGTGCGAGATTGCAGAAAAAGCCTGAAGGTGCTAAAATCGTGGAAATTATTTCCGGCGGTCCCGTATGGAGAGACCAAAGTCTAGAAGTAGGAGATCAAATTTTAAAAGTAGGTCAAAAAGATGAAGAGCCAATCGATATCGTTGGTATGCGATTGGATGATGCTATCAAGTTGATCAAAGGTCCAAAGGGAACTATAGTTGAGCTTACAGTTAGAAAAGTGGATGGAACCATTGAAACTGTTTCCATAACTAGAGACGTTGTAGAATTGGAAGAGTCCTACGCAAAATCTGCCACAATAGATGCCGGTGACCAAAAATATGGTTTGATAGACCTTCCTAAATTCTATGTGGATTTTGAAGATTATACCGAAAGAAATGCTGCGACAGATGTTGCCAAGGAATTGGAACGACTTAAAGAAGCCGGTACAGAAGGAATTATATTGGATTTAAGAGATAACGGAGGTGGATCTTTAAAAACTGTCGTGGAAATGGCAGGATTGTTCATAAAAGATGGTCCTATCGTTCAAGTAAGATCTTCGGGCCAGCGCAAAGAAGTTCACGAGGATAAGGATGAGCGTGTTCAATGGGATGGACCTTTGGTTATCTTGGTTAATGAACTATCGGCATCCGCATCAGAAATATTGGCTGCTGCCATGCAAGATTATAAAAGAGCGGTAATCATTGGAAGCAAGCAAACTTTCGGAAAGGGAACCGTTCAAAATGTAATTCCTTTGGATAACATTGTAAGAGGAAACGAGCATGGAGACTTGGGAGCCATTAAATTAACTACCCAAAAATTTTATAGAATCAATGGAGGCTCAACACAATTGGAAGGTGTTAAGAGTGACATCGTGGTTCCAGACCGTTACAGTTATATTGATTTGGGTGAACGCGATCAGCAAAACCCACTTGGATGGGATAAGATAACCCCGGCCGATTACAAAGTTTGGGACGGATATATCGATTTAGATGATGCTGTAAAAAACAGCAAAGAACGTATGGCAAAGAATGAGCAGATCAAGCTTATTGAGGAAAATGCCAAGTGGTTGAAAGAGCAACAAGATGAAAACTTGATTTCTCTCAAGTACGATGATTATGTTAGTAAAGAGCAAGAAGCCAAAAAGCGTTCAGAAAGATTCAAAAGTCTTAAAGATTACGACTCTAGATTATCTTTTGGTTCTTTGCAGTATGAGACAGAGTTATTTACTCAAGATTCTGTTCTCAGAGAGAAAAGAGATAGATGGCACAAGAATTTGGCCCGTGATATTTACGTGGAAGAAGCGGTAAATGTGCTAAAGGATCTTCATAAAAACAATATTAAAAAAGAAGAGAATAAATTGGCTAGCGTTAAAGGATAGTCTGGTCATTAATAAAATAATTCTTAATAAAGCCGACTCTTGTGAGTTGGCTTTTTTTATGCAACTTTAGCGCCAAAGTTTTCAAATCAACAATTAGTTCAATGAAAAATAGGACAATATATGTCGTACTCATAACACTATGTATAATCGGGTTTTGGCTGTTTGAAAATTTTTATACTCCGGCCACATACTCCAATACCGATGGTTCCAGTGTGGATTTAGTGGAATCGTTTTTTTTGCCTAGCTCTACAACTGGAGAAATAGTGGAACATAATTATTACACACTCTCATATAGTGAACCACATGAACAGCCCGAGTGGGTAGCATACACCCTAAAAAAAGAATATCTCACTTATGATGATCGACAACGACCTTATTTTATAGAAGACCCAAAGGTGAGAACTAAATCCGCTGACTGGAGAAATTATAGGGGATCTGGATACGATAGAGGGCATTTATGTCCGGCAGGAGACCGGCGTTTTTCCGAACAGGCATATAATGAAACATTTTATACGAGTAACATTAGCCCACAGGATAAATATTTTAATGCAGGGATTTGGAACCGATTGGAACAGAAGGTACGCTATTGGTGCAAAAAATATGGCGATTTAATGGTGGTGACAGGCGGTGTTTTGGAAAATGGCCTAATTGAAATTGGGGACGAAGATGTAGATGTGCCCCGTACTTTTTATAAAATTATATTGAGAAGCAGTGCCGAAGAATCGCAGGTGCTTGCATTTTTGATTCCAGCCAAAGAAAGTCAAGAACCCTTAGAGAACTTTTTGGTTTCTGTCGATGAAATTGAGAAAAAAACAGGCATTGATTTTTTTGAAAAGCAACCTGAGGCATGGCAGGCCAAACTTGAATCTCAAGTGAATTCCTCGGATTGGAAATTCTAAATACCGTCCTTTAATCGGTTGGAGTCCAATTTCAAGAAGATGAACAAAAGCATGGTAAAAAATATTAATCCAGAACCACCGTAACTAAAAAAAGGCAAAGGCACTCCAATAGTTGGTAATAGTCCAATCACCATTCCAATGTTGATGAAGTAGTGGAAAACCAATATGGAAATCACACCATAACCGTACATTCGGCTAAAGTCACTTTTCTGTCGTTCTGCAATATAGATGAGCCTTAAAAAAAATAGTGAAAACAACAGAATCACTGCAGATGTTCCCAAAAAGCCCCACTCTTCACCGACCGAACTAAAAATATAATCGGTGTGCTGCTCTGGTACAAAATCTCCTTTGGTCCGAGTGCCCTCCAGGAATCCTTTTCCTATGAACCCACCGGATTCGATGGCTTTTTCAGATTGATAGGTATTATATCCAATGGTCTTTCGGATTTCATCCAGTTTTTCTTCATCCTTTTCCAAACTCAGCCATAAGGCAAAACGGTCTCGGTGGCGTTGTTCAAATACATTTTCAAAAACAAAGTTCACGGATAGCGAAAAGAGTGTGGAAATAACGATTACACCAAGTACAGGTAGTACAGGAACTTTTACCGAGGCTTTTTTGAAGGTATATATCAGCAGGGCTAGAATAATCAGTCCAATGGCGACCCATACGGTCCCGAACATTAAAGTGGTGGCAAATAGTACGACCGCAAAAATGAGTATCCCTAGATAATAAATTGGAAACCCTTCCCTGAACAGTACAAAAAATAGCGAAAAATAAATAAGGGAACTTCCAGGGTCAGGTTGGGGTAATATCAACAATGCCGGTAATAAGATGATTACTAGGGCATAGAGTTGATGCCTTCCTGTGCGTATATCGGTCTGAATATCACTTAAAAACTTGGCTAGGGCTAAGGCAGTGCCAACTTTGGCTAATTCAGAAGGTTGTAGGTTGAAAAACCCAAGATCATACCAAGATGTTGCTCCTGCTATGGTCTTGCCGAATACAAACAACCCCATTAGCAAAACAATGGAAACGATATAAAAAATGGAGGCGAAGCGTTCAAAAAAATGGGATTCCACAAAGAGTACGAAGATGATGCCCAATGCTGCCAGACCAATAAAAAAAAGCTGTTTTCCGTAGAGTGTGGAAAAGTCAAAAATAGAAGTATGTCCTTCCCCTACGGATGTTGAGTAAATATTGATCCATCCAATAAAGACCAAAAGGGCGTAGAGGATTACCGTAATCCAATCCAACCTTCCAAAAAGTCCTTTACCAGACATATTCGTTTATCTTGAAAGGTTCACCACTGTATGGTTTTGCGTACTCGTGTTCCAACGTTTTTTCCAACATTCTTTTTTCCAGATCTTTTCGTGTAATCTCACCCTTAATGTATTTTTCTATCAAAAGCGAGGCGATATGCCCTGCGTAACGTGAACCGTAGTATCCATTTTCTATATAAACAGCCAAGGCAATTTGCGGATTTTCTACAGGGGCAAAAGCAACAAAAACGGAGTGGTCCGTTAGTTGCATACGTTCACCATCAACCCTTATATAATTTTCAACAGTGCCCGTTTTACCAGCAATTTCAATATCTGGAATCTGAACCCATCTTGCGGTTCCATAATTGTACACATTGGCCATGCCCTCAATCACAGGCTCAAAGTATTTTCTATCGATTGTGGTATAGCGAGGTTCTGTGTATTTGGGATCAATATTGCCATTGTTCCCAACACTCTTAATGATATGTGGTGTGTAAAAATATCCTCGATTGGCAATTGCAGCTGTCATATTGGCCAACTGTAAAGGTGTGGCGGCAATTTCTCCCTGTCCAATAGAGTTGGAAATAATTGTTGATGCGGCCCACCTGCCATCTCCATACCATTTATCGTAATATTCCTTATCCGGTATTCTTCCTGGGGCCCCTGTAGGAAGGTCAGTTCCAAGGAAAT
>QGCX01000241.1_pt1 | contig 11753 bp, 5 predicted proteins | sample 4708031 | NCBI WGS metagenome assembly QGCX01 (sample SAMN08941163, study PRJNA450518) | Sediment metagenome, whole genome shotgun sequencing project. | reverse complement strand
ATGTAATACATGGCATATCTGTCTGCCGGAGACAAATTCGTGATCAGTCGATCAATCATTTTTAAAAACAAACCTAACCTAGGCAAACCAGTTATAAAATCAATATCATTCGACTTTAATAAGGCTTTATTACTGCGGGTAATTAGCAGCATTAGTAAGGATGCAGTAACAACAACAAAAGTAATACCCTTGTAGGTCTGAACTTTCTCACGAGCTGAGGCATCATCAAAGATAAAATTGACTATCAAGTCAGAAAATAGAATCCAAAGTATCGCTACAAAGGTGTAAATCGCGGTAATTCTTAATGCGGAACTGGTTTTACTTTTATATGAAATCATCTGCATTTAAGTAAGTTAGGGTTAATACAAAACTTGAATAACAAAAAACGCAGCCTGACTGGCCATTCAGTGAGCCTGCTACTACTAGTATATTCGGATAATCGATAGTTTCCAGGCTGTGATCTCTTTCCGACGTTGCAACGATTGTTGCTTAAGCTCCGTATCACTTTCAAGACGAACATTGGGTTAATTTGATTCTTGTTCAAATTATTGGGAGCTTTTATTGATGTTAATATCAATAATACCTAAAACGAGAAAACCCCAGCATTTCTGCTAGGGTTTTGAATGTGGCGGTGAGCAAGGGAGTCCACCAAACCTCATAAGCAGTTGAAAAATAGCCAGTAATATCAAGTCGACTTTCAAAGACATACACGCTGTCATACACGTTATTTTTGTGACCTAAATCACCTTAAAAGAACCAATAAGCAACTGTGTATATATTAAATTAATTGCATATGTTTTAATAGTTACCGTGACTTTTCTAGCAATCACTCGCGTCAAATCCGTCTTTTCTTAACCTGTTAAGTGCAACCAAAGCAATATTACATTGTTTTTCTGACGGAATTTTCTGGGGCATAGCAGCACAAATTTCAATAATGCTTGCTTCTTTTGGGGTCAGTAATCCCCTCTCTTTCGCCCAATTTCTGAGTTTCTTCCAAAAGCTGGCGCCTAGTTGAAAAACTTCTAACTCAGCATTAACACTATCCAGAATGGCTTTTTCTGAAGATGCGTTCCGTACTTTCTCTTCTGCGACGTCGCATGGAACAAAAACATCGACAAATTTATCTGTATACGATAGTTTTCTTTCAGATAACCATTGCCAACATATTTGTTTTTTAGCCCATTCACTAAAGTTTCTAATTCCATCAGCCGGATTCGTAATTACTTTTTGGGCTTCAAAACCACTAACGAGTATTAACGATATCAGATCTGGAGAAATAGCCTGGTTACGCCATATAGTGTCAAGATCGATAACCATATCTAAAGCCTTCGCATCGTGAACTAATTTCGCAATTGCATACGTTACAATGTTCGCACGATACCCACCTTCATACCAATCAGCTCCGGATACAATCCTCTCTGTGGAGCGGAATAATACAGCCTTGGCGATCATACGCTTAAACCATAAATCATCAAATGATCGGCCTTCAGCACCCCACTTTTTGCCGATCGACTTCGCAAATTCAGAAAAATTTTTTTGGGCACCTAAACTGACTACGTGTGGCAAGCATAACCAAGTATTTTCGTATTTTGCCAAGTCCGTTTTAGTAAAAAATTGAGTGCGAGGATACTCTGCATCAAATTTTTTCCGTTCACTTAAACTTCTCCGACTTCTTTCATCAGCAAACTGCCCTCTGGCTCGCTCATAAAACCATTTAGTCTCTCGATAATTTATGTTCCCTGCTGGAGCAAGAATACGCCGAGATAATTCTTCAACTCGAATATGAAACGGGTGATTTGAAAAGAAATCAGCAGCATTTACTTTGTTCTGACTATTAGCATATTCGGATATTAGAGGGACTATTTCTTCTGATTCATCTTTTGGAGCAATTGTTAATTTTAACTGAACATAGACCTGGCCAAGTTGCTCTTCATATATTTTACGAGCTGCATGTAGCGATGCTGTGGTTTGTCCTCCATTAACTATCTGGAAATTATCAGCAGTAGTCATGTACAAGCCCGATGGCGTATTTTCAGTCGAAATTGAATCAACCGTAGCGCTTAACCCATTGTTATATGAGAAAAACATGTGAGGTTCATCACGGATAGTATCACGTATCCCTTTGTTCACTTTTCCTCTGGCTTGCAAAAAACTCCTGACATTAGATTCCAACAATCTTGGGCCCCATTTATCATAAATCGCTGCCAATTGTTTTCCCGGTATTACAGCCAAATAACTTTCGAGCGACTTATCGCTACCAGAAGCAGGCAAAAGTGGAACTCCTCCGCCAAAATCATACTTAAAATCAATAACCGTACTAGCCCTAGCCTGACCTTGTTCAATAAACTTCTGAAGTCGCTGAATATCCCAAACACTTAATGTAACTGGTCTACCATCGACTTCTTCAAAACTGACCCCATCGGTCCTTGCACGATATATCCCATTTGTAACTAAAATAAATTTTACTTTATCGACATGCTGCCAGGTATTTTTAACTAAGTCGGCAAGACCAAATCCGGCACTAGTTTCCTCAAGCTGATTGACAAATTTTGGCTGGAAACTGGCAACCATAAATTTATATAATCTCTGAGAAAGCCGTTGGACATAATCCTTACGTATAGACCGAATTTCACTATCCAGCGAAAAGTCACATAAAATTAGGCTTAATACTCCATCACTTTCTCGCGGATCTCCTCCGTACCCATCAACTTGTAATGTAGAACGATTATAGCTACCTTCATAATAGGCCCGGCTGGCACAATCGATCTCGCCAGCCTCTGTAAGTAGATCGCCAATTTTCTCAAAAAAAGCTTCAACAGTGACCAAACCCAAAACATCGGCATCGCCCTGTACATCAGCAATTAGTTCTTGGTGGAACTCATATAGCGTACTCATCAGATTAAGCTCTTACGAATAGACTCAAAAATATCGCCCTCAAATTCATAAGGCGAACATGCATCAATAGCGATAGAATATCGAACTTGACTAATCCCATTCGGTAGCGGATTTGTAATTCGAGGGAACCCTTCAGTTACTTCATAAACGGTCCTATTCCCCAAGACCCAATGTCTCCCCTCATATTCATGGCTAGCATCATAACCCGTTGCCCATATTTTCTCTTCCCAAAGACTAAATATAGTGCCATGGTTTTCAAAGAGCTTCGCTGCAGTATTTACATACTCATGTAATGTCATACCTTTAGGTGCAATTGCAGACTCAATGTTCGAAACACTAAGGAATAACCTCATTTCATCGATAACAGAAAGTTGTTCAGCTGAACTTATGGCAATGAATGGTTTCGCTGCACTTCGCCTAGTTTTGACTTCTACACAGCATCCCATAAATTCGAAATCTTTTGGAGACCCCATAGGCCCTTTCCATGCTTCAAGTGCCGTCTCAGGGCTAAGTTTTTTAGCAAGTTCCCCCAAAAATGCAAGCTCACCAACCAAGCCTCGTTGCTCTTCTAATGTCAACCCCTCAACCCTACCGCCTCGCAAAAGGTGGTACCAGCGGTTCGTTCGTAATATAGCTCGATGTAACGCATCATTTAGATTTTTAGCTGACTCTCCAGCAGATACAACATCACGACATAATGTTTCAAATAATTCAACCTGACGCCTCTCTCTCAATCCGATTACAAACGCCCAACCATCCACTGTTCTCTGAAAACGTACAATCAGATTCTGGAATTTAGGTAATCGGACAGACGAAGCAGGCTGGGATTCTAATTTCAACATCAAGCCGGGCATATTCTGTTCAATCCGAACCCAAAAAAAATCATACTTTCCCGAACAATCAACTCTGAGCGCCTCATTGGATGCCAGTTTTTTCCAATAATCACTTGTCATCCAGAGCCTCCTCGAGCTCTTCATCTATATCTTCGTCACCAAAAATTTCCTGATAACGGACCGTATTAACAACATATTCGACCTTTTCTGATGGGCGTTTTGAAACCGGAAGACTCATCCCCCATGCAACAACAGCCTGGCTAGGAATTAACTCCACTCCAGGGCTGCTTTCTTTGCCCTTAGGGGCCGTAACATTTACAAGGTACAGAATAAAAAGCGGTTTGTTTCGCTGCTCTCTGTAAATCCAATCGGGGTAATTGATAGAATCCGCTTCTTGAGCATTATTTTTTTCACGGTAATTTTTCTCTGCTGCGAGCACTTTCTCCGAATCAACACCAGCCTTTTCAATTCCTCTTGACGCGACTCGCATCCGTTTACCACTAAACGACATGAAGCCAAGTTTTAGATCCTGAACACTTACGTAGCGTTTCATTGGTACGACGGGTTTTCCAAGCACCATATCAGCCTCTTTATTAGATAAAGAAAGACTGGGGATCAGGACATCCCAATAGCTAAGCTCATCACTCTCTCTGGCTTTTATGTAACTCCTAACAGGTGCTGGGTCTGTATTGATGCTTTGATCTGCATTACGCCACCTGGAAAGAAATTCATCAATATACTGAACAGGAATGTCCTTAATTAAGTACCCGTTGACTTCGGAAAAACTATTTTCTGGAAAATCTCCATCATTTAATTTTTCTACAAATACTTTTGCTGCATCCAGATTAAATGACAGGTCATCCGGACTAATACTTACTTTTGCGGTTTCAATAAATTGATTAGACAAGCCAACTAAAGTCGTCACTTTCTGGCCCGACCCCATTTTATTTCGAGCAGTTACAAGGAGTGATGCGGGATGGCTCCTGACAGCAAGGCCAAACATGTTTGGTGTTGCCTTTACCTGCTCCATAACCCGGAGTTCGTCATGAAGCTCTTCAGAAGCACTTGCAATAAATGCGTACCACTCAATAGCTTCTTCTGGCATCCAGATACGACATAAATCCTCATATCCATTACGATAACCAAACCAGCGCCCCATCTGCATCAGTGTGTCATACATCATAGTGTTTCGTAAAAACCACGTAACAGTAAGACCTTCAAGTGTTAATCCACGAGACAAAGAAAAGCCACCGACCGCAATAACTGTCTGACCTTTTTCTCCTGACACTGTGTAATCGAGATCATTCGTCCGACTGTTTACCTCTACAACCTTAGCCGATGCAACAGACTCAAAAAGCTCAGATAAAATCTGAGGCCAATCAAATTCAGACGCTGAATATTCTTGTTGCCAAACATGATAAAGAGCCATTATTTCAGGATCTTTCATCGCGAAATCACTGTTTGCACCGTTAACTCGTAGTGAGTTCTGAATACGTTCCAGCACTTCATGTAACCTATTTCTCAACCTACCCTGAACTGCGGTAAAACGGCTTGCATTGACAAGCATTGAGCAATGCGAGGACGATTGGCCTCTGATATTTCTGATAGTTCTGGCTAAAAGAAAAGCCCTCAGTGCGTTAAGAAGTGATCCAGGCAAAATATCTACCGGGTAATCGATTTTGTGCTTTATAGGGAAAGCGTCCACATCATCCGTAATGTATCGAAGCCAGGTAGGCTCACCAACATCTGGCAGCCCATCAATAAAAATTTTCTTCGGGCCAAAGTAATTTGTTGGAGCATCTAAGCCAATGATAAAATCTTTTGGGAAAAGATCTTCATCATGCATTTCATGCTCCTGATCAGGATCGATGAAAATATTAGCAAACGGAGTTGCTGTATAGCCCACATAACAACTCCGATGAAACATTTTCAGAAGATCACGAATTTGACCGTTAATAGTTGTTACGAGCTTATCACTATACTTAGTATTTATAGACGCGTTATCTGCTTCATCATCAATTAGGAGCATTGGCTGGTCGATCATTTCGCGATCTCCCCTAGCACTGTTGTCCTTTAACCAATCAAGGAGATTAGATAAAGTCCTATGATTTTTCTTTATCACTAACACAACAGGAACTTTATATGAATCAATCTCACTGGTATTTGTTGATGCAGTAGCTTTATTGAAATCTCGCAGGGTATTCGTCAAACTTACCGGCGTTCTATTCGAATCAAAATTACCCACACCGATTACATGTTTTGCACTACCTTTAGCCCTTTCCTTAGATCGGCCGGTATCTCTACCGATAAAACCTTCATCAATTCTAGTCTGAGTCTGGTTACGTAGGTTGTTATGAATGCCGGCAATAACAATAATCAGACGGTATCCGGCATCAGCCGCTTTGCATAACAACCCTGTATAATTTGCCGTTTTTCCACTTTGAACATGACCGACAACCATTCCTCGCCTATCCCAAGAACTATTTTCATTAGGGTTACCAAGACGACTTAGTATTTTATCGGTAACCTTGTCAGTAGCAGTTACAACGTCTCTCGGAAGGCCATTCTGAAGCATTAGCTGCTTATATCTACCCCAATAATATGGCTCGATATTAGGTTTAGCATCATCAAGCCATGGCTTGAAATCTTCACTATCTATAAATGCTCCGAGTCCTGCCTTTATTCCCTGCTTCATTTCAATTTCTCGGGCAATGCGCTCCAGTTCATCATCAACCAGCGCCGGTGCAATAATTTTTGCCAGATCTTTTATAAACGCTCGTAACTCTTGATCAGACTTTTTGGGTTGTTCAAAAAGAGCCGATTCTACGACCGCCAGTAATTGCTCACTTATACTCATTTTATTTTTTCTCCAAATACTCGTTGATCAGAAGTTCTGACAAATTCCAATTGCTTCTAAGAAAAGGGGTATGACTTAAGACATCTTTGAGACTGTGTTGTGAGACACCATTTGACAGTAGCGTGGTAGCGAGATCATTTACCATATGTCTCAAATCAGATTCAGGCGTAATATCCGGAGACACGGACTCGGCATTACCAACTAACTCAGCATGTAACGCATCGATCGGCAAAGTTGCACCAACCAGTCTCATACAGCGTTCAAAGCCATCAAGCAATTCATCGGGTAACTGCTTCATGTATGCCTGAAATACAGGGTGTTCAATATTTGGCTTAAAGATAATTGTTCCATCTTTATGCACTCGATTCCACATTGGGTATAAAGAACTATCAACCAGTTTCTGACCTCTGCTCCGATATGTGCGTTTGGATGTTCCTACGTAGCGTTCAATAACCCTTAATAAACGATCACGGACCAAAGGAGGGAGCTGTGCTGAAGATTTTTTTACATCTATCTTCCATTCAGAATCCATTGAGTTCGGTATATCCAGAACGATGCGGCTTAGCTTTGTTAATTCCGTTTGCTTTGTTAGCCCCAACCAACTCCCGGCAATAATTAACCTGTCTTCTCTGTATATATAGAGTCCCTGAGACTTTAAGTGCCCTTCAGGCCCTCCTAACTCATCCCATTCTTGTTGAGCCATTTTTTTGTAGTGTGGCAAAGTATAACTGCGAATTCGAACGTTTCCGTTTGGAAGAGCAATGTTATCTTCAGGATCTTTTTGAGTGGCAGGATGAGATGATGCGGTAGGATCGATAGGACTTAGTTTTCGTTTATTCAGGTAAAGGTCAAACTTTGATGATTTTCCTTCTAGAAAACGGTGGAAAACCAACCTCAGATGATATTCAGCCTTAGAAAATTCAGCGTTTATATGTTCTCTAACTTTTGCAGAATAATCAGCATTTCCGTAAAGACGGTCAAGTTTTTGCCAAATAACAACAGTACCTGATTCCGGCAATAAATCATATCCATCGACTTTTTCAGGAGTATCTATAATTTCCAAAATCCAGGCATTATTTTTAGCGACCAGATCTAAATCCCATCTTGCACAAGAAGTAATACCATTTTGACGGGTAATGACAGTCAAGGATCGACATTGGGAAAAGCTTGCGCTTTTTAATCCCAAACCAAATCGGCCAAGGTCTTTGTCAGACCTCCGAACAGTAGGATTTTTTGTTCCAAGACGCATTGCTTCGATAAGCTCAGACTCAGTCATTCCTGAACCATTGTCGGACAATGCTATCCATGGAAACTCGGAGAATGCATTTACCGTTAGGTGAATTTGAGTAGCACCGGCTGATATGGAATTATCAATAATATCTGCCAAAGCAGTCTGCAGGTTATAACCAAAGTCCCGGTGTCCTTCGATGAGTGACGCTGCATAAGGAGTTGCATCGACAAAATGAGCACTAAAGCCATCGAGTGTTGATAGATTCATCAATTATTTTCTAATTCAATTGGTTACAAACTATATCGTTATATCGCATCCCCTTCTCCGCTTCAACTTTAGAAATTTGAAACACTACTAATTTCACGATCTGTGGATTGCATTTCTAACAACTCAATGTAAACATACAACTCACAAGTTCTCTTACCCACGCTGGCTAGCGAATAGGTAAATATAATGAATACTATAATAAAACCATTTAGGGCTAATGCCCATTTGCTAAAATTATTGGGTGATGAATTAATAGGTGATGACCGACTAGCAGTATTTGAATTGGTGAAAAATGCCTACGATGCCAATGCAACTAGTGTAGATGTGGAGCTTAACCTTAAATCTAATACACCTCGCATAGTTGTGTGGGATCATAATGGTTTTGGAATGACAGAGCTGGACATCCTTGATAAGTGGATGGAAATTGGCACTAAGAGCAAACGTAGTGAAAACCGAATTCGAACTCCAGTGTTAAACCGAATGCCACTTGGAGAAAAAGGTGTTGGTCGACTTGCGGTACATAAGTTAGGTACAAAGTTAAGTATTTATACAAGGGCAAAAGACGCTCCTGAATATAACATTTCTATCGATTGGCCGAGCTTAATTGAAGAAGCCGAATATATAGAAGACACCAAGGTTCAAATTGTTCAGCTAGAAAAACCTGAGTATTTTACTGATGAAACAGGAACTCGCATTGAAATCAGTGGGCTAAACAATACTCATTGGACCCGTGGTGAATTACGACGTCTGAAAAGAATGCTGACAAGCCTTATATCTCCATTTAAAACAGTATCGGATTTTGATGTTAATTACACTGTCCCTGGGCGTGAAAAAGACATATCAGATTTGCTTGAAGCTGAAGATATACTAAGTAAAGCATTATGGACCTATAACTTCACCATCGATGAAAGAGGCTCATTTTCATATAGTTACAGCTTCGCCCCTCCAAGTATATTTAAGGAGATTGCTAGTTCAGAAGCTAGTGAAGATGACATCAGACTTGAGCTTCTTGAACCTACTAAAGAAGAAGAACTTGCAAGAACCGACGGTAACAAAGAAGCACTTCTATTGAATCCAGAAGACTTAACGGGGATAGGCCCAATCTCTGGAACTTTCTATATATTCATGAAAACACCAACAGTTCTTAACGCTATCGGTTCTGCCCAGTCAATAAAGGACTACTTAAGAGAGCAGTCAGGAATCAGAGTCTATCGGGATGGGATCAGGGTTTTTAACTATGGTGAAACAAATGATGATTGGTTAGGATTAAATGCCGGGCGTATAAATCTTCCTGGCCTAAAAATAGATACAGGAATGGTAATTGGTGGTATAGATCTGAACCTTGAAGATAGCTCGGAATTGAAAGAAAAAACCAACCGAGAGGGTTTCGATGAAAACGATACATATAAACGGTTCAGATGGGTTGTCACCAGTGTTGTGGAACATTTCCATATAAAACACCGATCAGATAGGGAAGCATTAGCTTCCTACGTTAAAGGGGATATTAAAGACACCTCACCAGCAACCACAAGATTTGCTGAAAGTATCGAAGAGGTCAAGAAATCTATCAAGAAACATGGCCTTGAAGAAGAGATGACAGGAAAAATAAATCAGATTGAGTCTGACTACCTTCAAATGCGGGAAGTAACTCTGAGTTCCGGTATTGCTGGTATTAATCTCGCCGTTATTTTTCATGAAGTTGAAAGAGGCATAGATGACTTGAATGAATCTATACGAAAATCTGACGACTACCCAACACTTCTGAAACGAGCCGAGCACTTAGCAGAGCTGCTAGAAGGCTTTACCCCCCTTTTACGAAGAAATGAGCAAAAAACCTTTAAAATCAGAGCACTTGTACAAAAAGTGCTTCATCTTTCGGATCATCGATTTGAGCACCATAATGTGTCAACTTCGTGCCCGATATTTACAGGTGAGTCAGAAGACTTTGAAGTTACGGCACCTTTCGGCCTGCTTCAGGCAACATTAACAAATCTTATCGATAACTCTATTCACTGGACAAAACTCAAAGCTGAAAAAGATGGAAAAAACTATAAACCCGCTTTAAGAGTTGATAGTTTGACCAACTGGTTTAAAGAAGGGCCTGCGCTAGTGGTCATGGATAACGGGCCCGGATTTAGCATAACCCCAGAAGAAGCTATTCAGCCATTTAAAACAACAAGACCTGGAGGAATGGGAGTTGGCCTGTATTATTCCGACAAGGTGATGGAAACCATTGGTGGAAGCCTTCTAATTTGTACGCCAGATGAGCTTGAGCTACCAGAAGCATATCGAGGAGCTGCAGTAGTAATGTTATTTAATAAAGGAAAATAAAATGATCAGTTTGCCCGGTATTGTTCTCATTGACGATAAGGATGACGAATTAAAAGAAATTCATGATAGCTTTGTTCGCTCAGGAATACCATGCCTGCCAATTCATTATCAAAATAATGAGCCCGACAATGCCACCGGCATAGACCATATTGATACTAGTAAGCTAACTCCTAGAGTCGTTATTACAGACTTAAATTTGACTGAAGGCTCGTTAAGACCAGTAGACCTTGTAGGTCCTATAGCCAATTTATTAAAACATTTGATTAAGCACGGCCCGTATCTACTGTACTTTTGGTCAAAAAATGCGTCGAAAGTTGAAGAAGTAATGAATATTCTTGAATCTAGACATTCTAAAATGTTTCAACTACCTATCCACTGGGGAGTAATTGATAAAAAAGATTTCAAGGGAAAACAAGATGAACTTAAAGAAAAAGTTCTTGCCCTACTAAAAGAAAATACTGTTTTCCACGCTTTATTCGATTGGGAAAACCGCATTGCTAAAGCTGCACAAGAAACTACAAACTCGCTGTATCAAATAACATACCCACCGCAAGATAACGATGGAATTAGTTACCAAGATCAACATTGTAAAACTCTATCGGACACCTTAGCTGTTATTGGGAATGAGGCATTGGGAATTAAAAATGCCGAAGAAAATCCTGACATAGCATTGGATATGGGACTTGCTCCTGTTTTGAATGACAGATTATCAGTAATGAAAACAGATGTGGGTGTGTGGCAAGATGCTGTACCTAATATCGGAAAACACATTGAGGTGTCAGAAGAAACCAAAGCTAACCTTAATTCGTTCTACCATGTAGAGCCGGTCGAGGAACAATACCCCAAAAATTGTAAGGGGGTATTTGTCCAAATATCAAAGGAAATTCTTGATAATGCCGACAAAAAACTAAAATTTGAACAAAAGTTGGGACGAGATGTTGATACCATTTTAACGGACGAATTCATTTCAACACGAAAGTTAGATGGAAAAACAACAGCTGAAATGAGGTCTCAGAGAGATAAAGCTAAAAGTAGTGTAACTCTTGGTTTTATAGAGCTTTCTGCTGATTGTGACCAAGCTCAGAGAAAAACCAAATTACACCGTTATGTACTTGCAGCTTTAATTCCACAAGAGCATGTTGAACTAACTTATTATGAGCACAAAGGTATAAAACGGGACAGATCACATGAGGGTATCTATCGCGTCCCTACAATTAAACTCAATGAAAACACATACACTCTTTTAATTAGCTATAGATACCAAATTGGAACTGTACCTTCTAGTAAAGTAAAAGGTAATGACTATGAAAATAAATGGCTGGATAAGCCCCTATTTAGG
>QGCX01000239.1_pt1 | contig 11774 bp, 10 predicted proteins | sample 4708031 | NCBI WGS metagenome assembly QGCX01 (sample SAMN08941163, study PRJNA450518) | Sediment metagenome, whole genome shotgun sequencing project. | reverse complement strand
TCCCGAATGTTTGGATTCCATTGTGAATCAAACCTATGACCATTGGGAAGTCTTGGCCGTGAACGACCATTCTTCCGATGAAAGTTATGAGCTTCTTTCCTCCTATTCCCAAAAAGATGAACGTATAAAAGTCTTTCCAAATAAGGGCTCGGGTATTATTACTGCACTTCAAACCGGTTATGCAAATAGCAATGGTGACTTTGTCACACGAATGGATTCAGACGATATCATGAAGCCAAATCGATTAGAGGTCATGATAAATTCATTAAATGAAAACGGGAAGGGGCATGTTGCCGTTGGACAAGTGAAATATTTCTCCAACCGCGGCATCAGTAACGGTTATGAGCGGTATGAGCAATGGTTGAACCGATTGACGTCCTCTGGACATAATTTTGATGAAATTTACAAGGAATGTGTCATCCCTTCCCCTTGCTGGATGGTCCATCGTGAAAATTTTGAGGATTGTGAAGGTTTTGAACCCCAACGCTATCCCGAAGATTATGATCTTACTTTTAGATTTTATGAGCATGGGTTTCAAATTATCCCTTGCGATCAAGTGTTGCACCTTTGGCGGGATTATGATACCCGCACATCGCGCACCCACGAACATTATGCCCAAAATTATTTTTTGGACATTAAGCTCCATTATTTTTTAAAGTTAAATCACGATACAAACCGACCATTAGTGATTTGGGGTGCTGGATTTAAGGGAAAGAAGATTGCAAAAGGGTTAAAAAAACAAGGATTGGATTTTGTTTGGCTTTGTGACAATCCTAAAAAAATTGGCAAAAGTATCTATGGCAAAGAACTTGTCCATTTTGAAGCCTTGCAGAATCTGGACGACCCACAAAGTATTATCACTGTGGCCAATGAAGATGCGCAAAAAGAAATCAGGGCATATTTTTCCGAATTACGGCAGTCACCAATGGAGGACTACTTCTTTTTTTGCTAGGTTTTGACTATGTTTTCAGAAAGGGGATTCTTCGTTTTGCTAAGAATGACAAATAATAATATTCGGGACACTTGTGAAATTCTGGTTAAAAAAGATTCTTCGCGTTGCTCAGAATGACAAAGGTTGATTGCTCATTAACAATTGATAAATGAAGTTTGAAATCAGAATGTTTTAATGCCTATCTTTGATCAAGCAATATTGGGAATGCAGTTTAAACATCCAGAAATTCTTTGGGCACTTTTTCTTCTAATCATTCCTATTCTTATTCATTTATTTCAACTACGCCGTTTCAAGAAAACTCCGTTTACCAATGTGGCCATGCTACAAAAGGTTGTTTCGGAATCCAGAAAAAGTAATTCTCTTAAAAAATGGCTGCTTTTGTTTACGCGACTTTTACTCCTAGCTGCCATCATCACTGCCTTTGCACAACCCTTCACTTCTGCCACTACGGCGCTTCAGGAAAAGGAAACTGTGGTCTATTTGGACGATTCCTTCAGTATGCAAGCCAAGAATAACGGTATTTCACTTTTGGAAAAAGCAGTTCAGGATTTCATTAAGAATATTGATGTTGAAACTAAATTTAGTCTGTTCACAAATGAGAAAACATTTTCTAATGTTAGAATTGAAGATATTCAAAATTCGTTGCTCTCGCTCCCCTACTCCTATAAGCAACTTAATTTGAACGAAATTGGCTTAAAGGCGAATAGCTTGTTTTCTCAAAATAATAGCACGGTTAAAAACCTAATTGTGGTTTCGGACTTTCAAGAAAGATTAGCTTCTGGTAACAATTCGATGGACTCCACGTTGTCCGCCCACTTTGTTCCGATGCAGCCAAGAGAAATTCTAAATGTATCCATTGATTCCGTTTTTGTGGAAGATGGATTGAATGAACAGGCAACACTTCAAGTATTTCTGTCCGGCGGAAATGAGGATGAAGCATTACCCATTTCATTATATAACGATGATCAATTGATTGCCAAAACAGCAGCAAAATTTAAATCAAACGGGAATGCGGAAGTCAAATTTACCATTCCCGCAAATGAGCAACTGAATGGACGATTGAGTATTATCGATAATGCCTTGGGGTATGACAATAAGTTCTATTTCAACATCAATTCCAAAGAGAAGATAAAGATTTTAGCGGTCAGTGAGTCGGACAGTGATTATTTGAACCGATTGTTCCGTGGTGATGAGTTTGAATTTCAGAAATATGCCCTAAATCAACTGGATTACAGTAATTTGGGCAATCAAAATGTGGTGATTCTGGATAATTTAACTACAATTCCAAACAGCTTACAAAATATACTGCGCACTTTTAAAAAAGATGGAGGAACTTTAATTATAGTTCCCGCCATCAATAGTGATATCTCATCATACAATACGTTATTATCTAGTATATCGGCCACCGATTTTTTAGAAAAAATCGCATTGAATGTACAATTAACCAATATAACATTCGACCATCCGTTGTACCGCAACGTTTTTGAGCAGGAAGTGACCAATTTTCAATATCCATCAGTAAAAGAACATTTTAGAATACAGACCAATCTGCCAACGGCATTGTCCATGGATGGTGGCGACTCCTTTTTATCCGGTGATGATGGGCTATACGTTTTTACGGTTCCATTGACATTGGAAAATTCCAACTTCATAAACTCTCCATTGATTGTGCCGACATTCTATAATATGGTTCAATCCAGTTTGCAGATACCGAAGCCCCATCAAACCCTGGGTGAGGCAACCACTGTGGATATTTCCGCTCAAATTGGCAATGATGATATTTTAAAGGTGTCCAAAGAAGGATATGAGTTTATTCCACTTCAGCAGACTTTTCCAAATCGGGTAAGGGTAGCTTTTGACCAAAACCCGACTGAAGACGGTATTTATTCGATTCTGCAGAACGAACAAGCTTTACAAAATATCAGTTTTAATTACCCTAGAACGGAAAGTCAACTCAAATATCTGGATATCGGAGCATTGGAAAATATAAACACTATGGATTCCATTCCGGAGCTGTTCGAATATCTGAAAGCGGAGAGCAACATAACCGCTTTTTGGAAATGGTTTGTTATTTTAGCGTTGCTTCTGGCGCTTATAGAGGTTATCATTCAAAAATTTGTTACATGAACATTCTGCTGAAGTCTGCAAAAATTATATGCCCAGAGAACAAGGAACTTCACTTGAAAAAGCGTGATATCCTTATCAAAAAAGGAATTATTGAAAAAATTGGCGCCGCTGTGGAAGCTCCTTCCAACATAAAAGTGCTGGACAAAAAAAACTTGCACGTTTCTCTCGGATGGTTCGATAGCAGCGTAAGTTTTGGTGAACCCGGTTTTGAAGAACGAGAAACCATTGCCAACGGATTGTTTACAGCTGGCAAAAGTGGATTTACCGATATTATACTCAATCCTAATACTAATCCTGTACCTGATACAAGTTCCGATGTGGTATTTTTAAAAGAGCGTGGACTAGGTAAAGTAACGAAAATTTATCCTCTAGGTACATTGACCAAGAATGCAGATGGTGTTGACCTTGCGGAGCTTTTTGATATGAAAAATGCAGGAGCCGTAGCATTCTTCGATTTCAAAAAACAGATTTCCAATCCAAATCTGCTAAAAATAGCCTTGCTATACGCCCAAAATTTTGATGGACTGGTCTATTCTTTTCCACAGGATGGTAACATTAAAGGAAATGGGGTTGCACATGAAGGAGAAGTGTCAACAAAACTTGGACTCAAGGGAATTCCTGCACTTTCAGAGGAATTGCAAATAGCACGCGATCTTTTTATTTTGGAATATACGGGTGGTAAACTACATATACCTACCATTTCTTCTGCTGGTTCGGTAAAGCTTATCGCCGAGGCCAAGAAAAAAGGATTGGATGTTACCTGTAGTGTTGCGGTTCATAATCTCTTTTTTTCGGATGAAACCCTTAAGGATTTTGACACCTATTTTAAGGTATCTCCTCCGCTACGGACAAAATCCGATAGTAAGGCATTGATCAAAGGATTGAAAAATGGAACCATAGATTTTGTAACCTCGGACCATATACCCATGGATATTGAGCACAAACGTGTGGAATTCGACAATGCAAAAAGTGGTAGCATTGGTTTGGAGTCGGCTTTTGGAGCATTGAATACTATTTTTGAGCTGGAAGAGACCGTCTCTTTTTTGACAAAAGGTCGTTCTCGATACCAAGTTGAAACCCCTGAACTTAAAGAAGGTTCCAAAGCATGTTTAACCCTTTTCAATCCTGATGGAGAGTACACCTTTGAGACAACGGATATACTTTCTACATCAAAAAATAGTATGTTCCTAGGCTCCGAATTAAAAGGAAAAGTATATGGAATCATAAACAATGACCAAAGCACACTATGATGAGTAATTCCAACCCCGGAAAAACCACCGCAATTGTAGCATACATTACCATTATAGGCTGTTTGATAGCCATCACCATGAATATTGAACCCAAGAACGCCTTTGCCCGTTTTCATATTCGGCAAGCTTTCGGAATCCATATTCTTTTTCATGCGTTGGCTATTTTATTAACGTACACTGGTTTTGTTTACCTATCAGTTCCAATCTACATTTTTTACCTTATTATTTGGGTGTATGGTTTTCTGCAAGTTTTAAATGAAGCGACCAAACCATTACCTGTTTTGGGTAAATACTTTCAGAAATGGTTCACATTCATATCATAAATTAAAATAATGCCCCTAAAACCTTTATCCTTAACATATTTACTACGACCATCCTCAATAAAATCTGGTAAAACCCCTGCACTTTTTATGTTCCATGGTTATGGTAGCAATGAGGAGGACCTTTTTTCCTTTGCACCGGAACTACCGGAAGAATTAATGGTTTTTTCCGTAAAAGCACCTTATGACCTTGAACCTTTTGGACATGCTTGGTATGCCATAAATTTTGATGCAGAACAGGGGAAATGGAGCGACGATGAACAGGCGAAAGAGTCTAGGGATAAAATTATCGCCTTTATTGATGAGGCGATTGATGCGTACGATCTGGACAAGGACAATATCACCCTTTTAGGTTTTAGCCAAGGTACCATTCTAAGCTATGCGGTTGCGTTATCCTACCCTAATAAAATAAAGAATGTAATTGCGCTGAGCGGATACATCAATGAAAATATTTTGCAGGAAGATTATACGGAAAAAGACCACAGTTGTTTAAATTTCTATGCGTCACACGGGCAAGTGGACCAGGTAATTCCTTTGGAATGGGCCCAAAGAGCTCCTGAGTTCCTAAAAAAATTGGACATTCCGACTACGTATCAAGAATTCCCTGTTGGGCATGGCGTTTCCCAACAAAACTTCTTTTCCTTTAAAAAGTGGTTGGAGGAGCATATTTGATTTTTGTTTGTCATTCCGTGCTTGACACGGAATCTCATCCAACAATCTGAGACCCTGAAACGAGTTCAGGGTGACGTAAAACTAATAATCCTGAGGAGCATACAGCAAATGTTCGGCCAAGGTGAAATCCACACTTAAATCATCTTTGAGCTCATATTTTATAATGAGGTCTCCCCAATATTTTCCATCGGAGAAATCCGCTAAAATCCATTTATGGTTAAGCACCTTGATTTTATTAATTTTGAAATCACTTTCCATCCCTTCGTAAGGAATCAAAGGGTTGTCTCCTTTTTGTTCATTGGTTTCCAATAACTTATCTTGAATGTAGAGTGATGGGTTTTCTAAATTCAAATGCTCATAATATGCTAGAGCATCATCGTTATTTTCCAAAGTAAAATACTGCATATCCAATACTTTAAGATGCATCGTTTGTAAGGAATCCTTGAGTTCTTCCACCTCAGTTTGCAATTGATTTACGTCTGTGGTCAATGCTTTTTGCATATTGTTCCCTGTTACAAATTGAAAAAGAGCCAATAGCGCTGCAAAAACAAATAGGTATAGAAAAATTCTACTCTTCATGGAGTTTATATTTTTAATTGTAGGTTATCGTAGGCCAAATGTATGTTTTTGGGAAGACTTTTTTCCACTTCTTCATGAAATCCCAACAAAGCACTAATATGGGTGAAATAGGTCTGCTCTGCCCCTACTTCTTCTGCAAACTCTAAAGCTTCTTCCAAATTAAAATGGGAATGGTGTGGTTCTATCCGTAGCGCATTAACTACCAAGACCTTGGCACCTTTCATTTTTTTTATTTCGTCTTTATCTACCCTTTTTACATCCGTCATATACACAAACTCACCAAATCGATATCCAAAAACTTGTAGTCGATTGTGAAATGCTTCAATAGGAACCACGTCCAAATCTCCAAGAGTAATATTCCGACCCTTTACAACTTCAAAAACCTGTACGGCAGGTGCTCCAGGATAACGGTCTTCATCAGCAAAAATATAGTCAAAACGCCTTTTAAGGGAATCAAGAACCCTTGGGTGCGCATAAATGGGAATATCTCCTTGCCTAAAGAAAAACGGGCGAATATCATCAATTCCTGCTGTGTGATCCGCATGCTCGTGTGTAAATAAAATACCATCCAACTTATCAATGGGATTCGTAAGCATTTGTTGTCTAAAATCAGGGCCACAATCAATTACGTAGTTGTAATTCTTCCATGAAATCAATACGGAAACACGTAGTCTTTTGTCTTTTGGATCTTTGCTCAGACAAACGGGGTGGTTACTTCCAATTACTGGTATTCCCTGCGAAGTTCCCGTACCCAAAAAAGTAATGGTCATCTTATCATCCATTATATCCAAAATTATAACTTATTTATTTAATAGATTGATTGAAGAGTGTAACTTTGCTGTACTTTAAAAATTAGGATATGCCTAGCGTACCAAGCAAAGAAAATGCTTTTGAAAATATTCCTTCCATAAAGGCGAAAACCCTTAGGATCAATTTGAACCAAGATATTTATGGAACCTTTGCCGAGATTGGCGCAGGACAAGAAACTGCCAGACACTTTTTTAGGGCTGGTGGTGCTTCTGGTACCATTGCAAAGGCGATGAGTGCTTACGATAAATCTTTTAGTGATGCCATTTATGGTATTGAGGAAGATGGGCGCTATGTTACCCAATCCCGATTAAAAAAGATGTTGGACCACGAAATGCGGTTGGTCGAAGAGCGAATCAGTAGGGATAGTAATCCTGATTATTTGTTCTTTAGTTATGCCAATACCGTGGCCACCATAGATTTTTCCAAACGATACAAGGGACATGGTTGGGTTGGTCTTCGTTTTCAATTGGATCCCGACCAGAAGGAATACGATGAAATTGTACTTCATATTCGTTTTAAACAAAATGAAGCCAGATTACAGCAAGAAACTTTAGGAATTCTTGGGGTAAACTTGATTTATGGTGCATTTTTCAAGTTCCATAAGCCAAGAAAACTTTTAAAATATCTGTACGATCATATCGACCAAGATACTTTAGAGATTGATATGATCAATTTTACGGGACCTAATTTTGCGGATGTTGATAATCGTTTGATGAGTCTTCAGCTTATTAAAAACGACATGACGGATGCAGTAATGTTCGGTCCTGACGGAAACAACTTGCTTCCTGCTGCAGTACTTTATAAAAAGAGTATTTTGGCGCTTCGGGGTAGTTTTAGGCCAGTTACCAAGGTAAATATGGACATGTTCCAAAAGTCCTATGATATATTTGTTCGGGAACAGACGGTCGAATACGAGAATACCATTGTAGTTTTTGAGATAACACTGTCCAACCTTAAGGCTTCTGGAGAAATTGATGAGCAGGACTTTATGGACCGAGCTGAACTGTTGTGTTCATTGGGCCACACGGTACTGATATCCAAGTTCCAAGAGTATTATAAATTGGTAGAATACTTTCACAATTACACCAAGGCTAAGATTGGCTTGACCATGGGTGTCAATAACTTGGTAGATGTATTTGATGAAAAATACTATCGTCACCTAAGTGGTGGTATTCTGGAGGCATTCGGAAAACTATTCTTTAAAGATTTGAAGGTTTATCTATACCCGATGAAAGACACAGAAACCGGACAAATACTTACCAGTAATAACGTTAAGGTGCACCCTAGAATGAAGGAATTGTACAAATTCTTTAAGTACAATGGTAAGGTAATGGATATTATTGACTACGATCCGGAAGTACTTCATATTTTCTCGAGAAATGTGCTCAAGAAAATCATTAATAAAGATGAAGGGTGGGAAAACGAACTGCCAGAAGGTATTGCAGAGATTATAAAAGAGAAGAACTTGTTCACTAAAAAGGTTCTGGAGAAAAAAGAATAATAAAAAAGGCGCTGAATCAGCGCCTTTTTTATAATTAAATTATACTACTCCCGATTGTGTCGTTCTGAGCATAGCGAAGAATCTAATCTGCACGTTAAAATGGGAAAATAGATTCTTCAGCTGCATTGCTCCTTCAGAATGACAACATAATAGTTTTACGCCAATATTTGAGCGGCGTGGTCTTTGGTTTTTACTTTTTCGATTACATTTTCTACAACCCCATCTCCATCAATCACAAAAGTGGTTCGGTGAATTCCATCGTATTCCTTCCCCATGAATTTTTTGGGCCCCCAAACACCAAAGGTGTTGATTACCGTATGGTCTTCATCCGCCAATAACGGAAAAGGAAACTCGTATTTGTTCTTAAAATTGGATTGCTTCTTTTCTGAATCGGCACTAACACCCAACAGTTCAAAGCCTTGGTCCTGCAATTCCTTGTAATTATCTCTCAAATTACAGGCCTCCGCTGTGCAACCTGGTGTATTTGCTTTTGGATAGAAAAAGACCACGAGTTTTTTTCCTTTGTAATCATTTAGATTTATTGTGTTGCCGTCTTGGTCTTTTGCTGAAAAATCAGGTACTTTATCTCCTACTTTTAACATATTCATGTGCGTTGCTCTTGAATTAATTGTTTAATATTTACATTAACAAAGTTAAACAAATATGACCAAACAAGAAAAGGTTGATTTTACCATCAAAACCTTGGATAAATTATATCCTACAATACCCATCCCCTTGGACCACAAAGACCCTTATACATTATTAATAGCGGTATTGTTATCTGCCCAAAGTACAGATGTTCGTGTAAACCAGATTACCCCGTTGTTGTTCGAAAGAGCGGATAATCCCAATGATATGGTAAAGCTTTCGGAGGAAGAGATTCGGGAAATTATTAAACCCGTGGGCCTCTCCCCTATGAAATCGAAGGGAATTTATGGACTTTCAAAAATTTTGATTGAGAAGTATAATGGTGAAGTACCTAGAGACATTGCACTACTTGAAGAATTACCGGCAGTTGGGCATAAAACTGCTAGTGTAGTGGTTTCACAGGCTTTTGGAATTCCTGCTTTTCCAGTTGATACACACATTCATAGACTAATGTATAGATGGGGTTTCAGCAATGGAAAAAATGTGGTACAGACGGAACGTGATGCCAAACGATTGTTCCCAAAAGAAATTTGGAATCGATTACATCTTCAAATTATTTGGTATGGTCGAGAGTACTCGCCAGCAAGGGGTTGGGACCTAGAAAAAGATATTATAACCAAGACTATTGGAAGAAAATCAGTGATCAACGAATACTATAAAAACAAAAAGAGCCGCTAATTGCGGCTCTTTTCGTCAGTTTGATCCTTAAATTAATTCAATGTTACTTCAAACTGGTGTTTTTTGTAGTCAACTACATGAATCGATTTTGAAAAGCTAAGTAAGAAATCAACTGTTTTCTGACTCGCTTTTACCGTTTTTACGGATTTTTGTTCTTCAGAGTAAATGTTTTCCATATTCTAGCGTAAGTAATTGTTTCCATAGTATAACGGCGCTAGATTGGAAATATTGCAGGTTTCGACGTAATGCTCGATTAATTCGTTAAAACGATATTTTTACGCTCAACTATTTTTCTAAGGTTTATAAGGGCATATCGCATCCTTCCCAAGGCTGTATTGATGCTAACATCCGTATTTTCGGATATTTCCTTAAAGCTCATATCCTTGTATATGCGCATGATCAACACTTCTTTTTGATCATCTGGCAATTCATCAATTAAGAGCGTTAAGTCGCTTTCTATTTGATCTTTAATAATTTGCTTTTCAGCATTCAACTTTTCGTCTTTAATTACAGAAAAGATGTTGAAGTCATCACTACCCTCGAATTTGGGCATTCTTTTGTTTTTGCGAAAATGGTCTATCACCAAGTTGTGAGCAATTCGCATCACCCAAGGTAAAAATTTACCCTCTTCGCTATACTTTCCTTTTTTCAAGGTTTTGATTACCTTGATAAAAGTGTCTTGGAAGATGTCCTCTGCAACATCTCTGTCCAAAACTTTGCTGTAAATAAAGCTGGTGATTCTTTGGTTGTGCCTGTTGATAAGAATTTCAAGAGCCTTTTCGTCTCCGTCAATGTAGTTCTTTACTAAAATCGAGTCTTTAATCTGTAGTTGTTCCATACAAATTACTTTTTTTGGGTTAAAATCAAAGCCCTCCCTTTCTAAGAAAGACTTTAGTTATTCAGTTTTTAATCTTTAAAAAGTAATTATTCTGTATAGGCCTATCAGGATTTTAATTACACTTCAAATATAGATAAATAGGGAGGCGACCTAAAATCTATGTTGTGAGTTGACGATTTTTATATGTTAACTGTTACAATATACGTATTAAGTGTGGTGTATCGTATCTTTGAGACCCTAATTTTAACAAATGGCAATCAATATAAACGTAGACCCCAAGCAGAATATTATTATTAAAGGTGCCAAACTGCATAACCTTAAAAATATTGATGTTGTTATCCCAAGAAATAAACTGGTGGTAATCACTGGATTATCGGGTTCTGGAAAGTCTAGCTTAGCTTTTGACACTTTATACGCGGAAGGACAGCGCAGATACGTGGAGAGCCTCTCTTCTTATGCCCGACAGTTTTTAGGGAAACTGGACAAACCCAAAGTGGATTATATAAAAGGTATAGCCCCTGCGATTGCCATAGAACAAAAAGTAAACTCTACCAATCCTCGTTCCACGGTGGGGACCACTACCGAAATATATGACTACCTAAAGTTGTTGTATGCGAGAATTGGAAAGACCCTATCCCCTATTTCCGGTAAAGAAGTAAAGAAGCATACCGTAACCGATGTCATTAATTATATAAAAGGACTTAATGAAAGGGATAAACTCTTGTTATTGGCTCCTATCACTATTACCGAAGAACGAGAACCTTTAAAATCTTTGGAGCTTTTTTCCAAACAAGGTTATGCTCGTATAAAATATAAAGGTGAGGTTATCCGAATTGATCAAGCTCCTGAAGATATCGGAAGGGAGTTTGATTTGGTCGTAGATCGTATCATTGTAAAGGATGATGAGGATTTTTATAATCGTTTGGCCAATGCAGTTGACAATGCCTTTTTTGAAGGAAAGGGTCAATGTACCATCGAAAATCTTCAAACCGGGGATATCAAAACTTTTAGCAACCAGTTTGAACTGGATGGAATGAAATTTTTGGAGCCCAACGTGCATCTTTTCAGTTTCAACAACCCTTACGGTGCCTGTCCCAAATGTGAAGGTTACGGAGATGTTATCGGTATTGATGAAGACTTGGTGATTCCCAACACCGCATTATCCGTCTATGAAAATGCTATTTTTCCGTGGCGCGGTGAAAGTATGGGGTGGTACAGAGATCAATTGGTGAACTCTGCATACAAATTCGATTTCCCAATTCACAAACCTTGGTTTGAACTTTCAGAAGAACAAAAACAATTGGTATGGGAAGGGAACGAACATTTTATCGGTATCCATAAGTTTTTTGAACAACTGGAAGAAAAGAGTTATAAAATCCAAAACAGGGTGATGCTGTCC
>QGCX01000238.1_pt1 | contig 11774 bp, 7 predicted proteins | sample 4708031 | NCBI WGS metagenome assembly QGCX01 (sample SAMN08941163, study PRJNA450518) | Sediment metagenome, whole genome shotgun sequencing project. | reverse complement strand
TTTCCACATTGTGCTTTTCTGCCAGTTCCACGGTATCGGACAAAAATTCGGGAGCTATCATTTGAACTTGGGCGTTGGGACTTGATTTTAGTAGAAAAGTCAATTTTTCCAATCCAACATTCCCTCCTCCGACAATTAATATATTCAGGTTTGAAACTTTTAAAAAAACGGGGTATAGTTCATTCCTCTCCATAGCGCATCAATTTTAATAGCATGTTTACCAGTGCAAAGTTAAAGATAAAGACTATTTACAATCGAACAGTATGGCTATCTAAAATGTAGGTGCTTCCTTTTGTTTTTGGGAAGATTTAAACTCATACCTAACAAATAATTCATGAGACCCTCCCGTGTAGCTTGCCAAATTGGATGTAGTGAGGTCATAAGCATATCCTGCGCTTAAATTTGGATTGATTTGCATTCCCAACAAGGTGGAGAAAGAATCATCCCAGCGGTAAGCCAGACCAAAAGTAAAGGTTTCCCGAAGCATTGCATTTACCGAAACATCGGCGATGATCGGAGCACCGGGTACCCATTTAACAAAGAATGCAGGTTTCAATTTTACATCCGGGGTCAAATCCACCACTTTCCCACCAATAAAATAGTAGTGTAATCGCTCTGTGGCTATTTCTTGTTCTCCCCCATCATAATGTTCTTGAGAGATAAAATTAGGTATGGCAAACCCCAAATACCCTTTTCCGGAATCGTAATATATTCCTGCTCCAATGGTTGGGAAAAATTTGCTCTTAATATTATTTTGAAAGGCCATATCGGCGTCCTCGGTAAGTCCTTTGGAGAAATCCACATCAAAAATGCGTCCGCCCAGCTTCATCCCAAAAGAAAGTTTTCTGTTGGCACTATCCAACTGAATGGTGTAAGAGACATTTCCATCCACAGCTATTTCTGAAGAAGGCCCCAACGCATCACGGGATATTATCACACCTATACCAAGTTTATTTTCCAAAGGCGAGTCTACCGCCAACATTTGAGTATTTGGTGCCCCATTTACCCCTACCCATTGGGAACGATGTAACAACAGAGCGGTAAGATATCCATTAGACCCTGCATAGGCAGGATTCACACTCATAGTATTGTACATATATTGGGTAAATTGAGGGTCTTGCTGTGCATATATAGAAATTGAGCACAGGGTAATGAGCAGCAAGCAAATTTGCTTAAATCCCTTTTTTATATGTTTTGTTGAAACCATTCCCATCCTTATCTGTTTATGTACAACCAATCTGTTCGTGGTTCCGAGCCGTCTCCTAAATCCAGCACATAATAATAAGTACCCTCGGGAAGCTGGTCTTCGGGTTGAACAATGGCACGCCCATTGGATGTACCGTCCCAATCATTTTTATAGGATTTGGTCTGGAATACGATATTTCCCCATCTGTTAAACACTTGTAGCGTATTGTTCGGGTAACGAGATAAACAATCAATCTTAAAATAATCGTTGACCCCATCGCCATTGGGTGAAAATTCATTGTACACCACTAAACAACCGGGCTCAATAAAAGCCTCTGCGCTATTGTTACTTTCATTTGTGTCCCATTGATCCACATAGGCCAAACTTGCCACATTGAGGTAATCCTCAATATCCAGAACCTCAACAGTTAGAAACAATGTTGCGGTTTCGGAAACTGGCAAGGACTCAATTTCCCAAAAAGAACTTTCCGAATCATACGTACCAGCAGTTGTTTCTGAGCCGACGTAACGATAACCCGATGGTAATTGCTCTTCAATTCCAAGATGGGTCGCATCATATAAACCTTGATTGGTCACGGTTATTTCAAAAATAACTTCGTCGCCAATATTGGGCGTTACATTGTCCACATTCTTTGTGATGGACAAATCTGTTGTTTGAGGTACTACAAAAGCACTTGCTTCGTCGTCGTCTTCAATACCGTCCGCAAAATCATCCTCTCCAAATCCCATTAATGGATCACTATCCAGGTCAGGATATAAACTTGAAGAAATGAAAGCAATATTCAGATATTCGTCTTCGGTTCCTGTTGGCGCATTGACATTGGCCAAAATTTCCAGGCTCTCTGTATCCTGACTTAAAATTGCTCTATTTACCATCCAAAGTCCGCTGTCAGAATCATAAACCCCAGCGGTTGATGTATGAGACGCATAAGTATATCCTGAAGGTAAAAGGTCGGTAATCTGAACGTTTCTGGCATCGGAAGGACCATTATTGGATACACTCACCACAAATCGAACCACATCTCCCACATTGGGATTGGCATTGTCCACTGTTTTGGTAAGGGATAAATCATTTAAACCATCAGGGACAGGAATCACCGTGTCTTGATCATCTTCTGAACCCAGATTATTGTTCGGAGAAGAATCGGGATCATAAGTGTCCAGTGCAATCAGCTCGGCTGTATTTTTATATTCTCCACTGGCAAGGACTATTGCCCTAATCTCCAAGGATTCGATAGACCCATTGGGGATAGATGTTATATCCCATGAACCTGCGATTTCATCATAGCTTCCTGATGTTGCAGTAGCGGACACAAATGTGTATCCATTTTCAAGTTTATCTTCAATAATCAATCCTGAAGCATCGTTGGGTCCGTCATTGTCCACCACGATAGTAAAAACAACCTCATCCCCTACCTCGGGATTCATGTCGTTTACCGTTTTGGATATCGAAATATCGGTTATATACCTTGGGGTGATCAATTGTTCGTCTTGGTCATCTTCTGAAAGTATATTATTATCCGGTGTGGAATCAGCATCGAAAAAAACGGCATCCACCACTTTTGTAATTGCGGTATAATCTCCAGAAGGATTTACTTCGGCCACAATATGCAAGACTATTTGTGTTTCCAGAGCTAAACTTCCCACATCCCAACGTCCATTGGGTGGATTGAACGATCCGCTCGAATCATCTGAAATATATGTAAAACCATCGGGCAGTATATTTTTGACCTCAACACCCAGAGCATCACTTGGGCCTTCGTTGGCCAAAATGATCGTAAACGTAATTTGATCACCTACATCTGGTGATGAATTGTCCACACTTATATCCAGATTCAAGTCTGCAGATGGGACAGGTGTAGTTCCGGCACTATCTTGGTCATTTTCAAAAACATTGTTATTGTTCGGTATTGAATTGGGATCCAATAGGTCAGAAGCGTAAACTTCGGTTACATTAAAATAATCCCCGGTATTATTAACCATGGCCACAATGGTCAACGTTTCCGTATTCCCATCTACCAAAGTCCCATTTAACCCCCACATTCCTGAAAATGCGTTATAACTTCCTGCTGTGACCCCATGGGAAACATAGGTATATCCATCGGGCAATAAATCCATTACCTCTACTCCGGTAGCATCACTGGGTCCTAAATTGGTAATATTGATGGTAAAAATTACCTCTTGTCCCACATATGGACTCAGAACATTTACAGATTTTCGTAGTAGCAAATCGGCAACTGGAATTGGAATAGGCTCAATGGTCTGCTGGTCATCTTCCGATTCGTTATTGTTGTTCGGAGTTGAATCTACATCTTCTTCTGCAACATTGGACAATTCGGCCGTATTGGAATAATTTCCTGTCGGTAAAACCACTACGGTTACGTCCAAGGTCTCAGAATCTCCATTGGCCAAATTACCAACCACCCATGACCCATTGTTTGCATTATACGTACCTATTGAAGGTGAAGCATTGATCAGTTGATAGCCTGATGCCAGAACATCGGTAACCACTATGTTTGTAGCATCACTGGGGCCATCATTTTGAACTATAATGGTAAACGTTATCTCCTGACCTACCTCTGGGATAAGTTCATCCACAGTTTTGGTTACGGAAATATCCACCAAAGGTTCTGGTATTACCGAAACACCGTCTTGGTCATCTTCACCAGGCGCATCGTTATTTGGAGTTGAATCAATATCCGTTTGATCATGACCAGTAATTTCTGCCACATTATCATAATCACCCGAGGCATTTACCTTAGCAAGGATTTCCAGACTAATGGAACTTCCGTTGATCAAGGTACCAATATTCCATATTCCTGTCACTTCATCATAGGTACCTCCTCCATTATCCGTCACATAGCTATAACCCGAAGGCAAAAGGTCTGTCACTTCTACCGAAGTGGCATCGCTTGGGCCATCGTTAAATACGGTTAGGGTAAACCGGACATTATCACTCACCAATGGTGGCGATTTATCAATTTCCTTTGTCAAGGATAAATCAATGCCTTCAATGGTGACCTCAGTGGTATCTGAAGCTGTATCGCAAGAAACATCGGAAACAGTCCATTCAAAAGTATAAGTCCCAAAAGTCGCATTTAAAACCTGGGTATTGGGGTCGGTGGTATCATCAAAAGTTACCAAATTTGGACCAGATACCTGAGTCCAAGTTCCTGTTCCTACAGTTAAATTTGCATTTAAAAAAACATTGGTAGTCTGATCAAAAGTTTGATCTATACCAGCATCAACCGCACAATCTTGAGCATAGGTTTCCTGGGATGAGGCGAACACAAAAAAAACTGCCAATAAAAAACACCTCGGATTTAGGGCGGATTGGGGTAGGTTCATAGTTTAGTTGATGAGGTTGTTCTTACGTAGTAAGACTTACCCAAACATATCAAGAACGTGGCAAAAATGGGAAGTTATGTTGTATGGCGGGGTGCTTTTGTTGTGAAACCATAAATAACTGATGAAAGAAACATATCGAATTTATCGTTTATTGAATCTTTTTATCCGACAAGAAAAAAATATACGTTGGAAGCTAAAATTTTGCCATTAACACAAACCAAAAAATAGCATTATATTATTGACAATTAATACGTTACAAAAAAAAGCCTCTTTTTCAAGAGGCTCCTTTGTATTCAAGACTGGTTATTTAATTCCCTATGCTTCGCAGCTGACACAATCCTTCTTTTGCTTAAATTTCTGTGCAGCATTCATGCTATGCTGATAATACAAGGATTTCAGACCCAATTTCCAAGCCGTAACGTGTATTTTGTTGACATCTTTGGTAGGCATATCGGGATGAACAATAATATTGACCGATTGTCCTTGGTCAATATGGTTTTGTCTGTTGGCCGCTTGGTAAACAATGTCCAATTGATCCAATTCTGAATAGGTCTTGAACACCGCTTTTTCCTCCTCGGTCAAGAAATCCAAATGCTGAACAGAACCGTCCATATCACGGATGCTTTTCCAAACTTCCGCAGTATTTTGTCCTTTTTCCTCCAACAGGTCCATCAAGAATGGATTTTTGATTGTTGTTTTGATCTTGGCGATATCCTTCACATAGCAATTGGACCAAATGGGCTCAATTCCTTGTGATACCTGACCCAATATAAAGGCGGATGATGTAGTCGGCGCAATGGCATTCAAGGTAGCATTACGTCTTCCATAACCCTTCAAAACTTCAGGTTCACCAAAACGCTCCGCCAATTGTTCCGATGCTTTATAAGAACGCTCTTTGATCTCTTTGAAAATTTCACTGTTCAAGTTGTAAGCTTCTTGACTGTTGAAGGCCAATCTTTTCGACTGCAACAAAGAATGCCATCCCAAGGCACCTAATCCCAATGAACGGTTTTGCTTGGCAAAGTTGTAGGCTCTCTCCATAAACAGGAATGTTTGTTGATCCTCTCTATCGGAAGAGTCTCGGTAAGCTTCCAGTTTTTCGATAAACTCGGTAATTACGGCATCCAAGAAGTGAACCATGGTTTCAACCGCATCGGTTTTCTTCCATTTGTCGTAATGCATTAAATTGATACTGGAAAGTACACAAACAAACGACCAGTCATCATTGGATGGCAACATAATCTCCGTACACAGGTTACTTGCGTGGATACGGTGGTTTTTATCTTTATAAACATCTGCCGCGCCATCGTTGGCGTTGTCAGAGAAGAATACATAGGGATACCCCATTTCCCCTCTACGTTGCAATACTTTGGCCCAAACGGTTCTTTTATCCACATCTCCTTCAATCATTTCCTGCATCCATTGGTTGGTTACAGTAACGCCGTGGGTTAATTGCTGGATAGGATTTCCTTCGGTACCGATTTCCAAAAATTCCATGATATCCTTATGGTCAATCGGCAAATATGGAGAAAAACGACCGCGACGAACCGAACCTTGGCTTACCACATCTACCATGGATTCGAACAACTGCATTATATGGACAGCTCCAGAGGCTTGCCCATTATTTTTAACAGGAGCTCCTCTGTGTCTTATTTTACCAAAGTACCCTGATGTTCCCCCACCAAGTTTGGACATCATTCCGACCTCCGACTGGGTGTACAGGATGTTCCCCATATCGTCATCAATGTGCGACCCAAAGCAACTAATGGGCAAACCACGTTTTTTTCCAAAGTTGGACCACACTGGAGAAGCCAAAGAGAAAAAACCTTCGGACATATAACCGTAGAATTTGTCCGAATACCCCGGTATCTGCAAAATCTCCTCTGCCCTATCTCCTATCTCACGGATACGTTCCTCTGGGCTAACACCTTCGGTAAGATATCCTGATGCCAAAAACTTTCGGCTGTATTCGTTCAACCATTCAAATCCCTTGTCATCCTCGCTCTTAAGTTTGGACAAGGTATCCTTTCTTGCGTTTACAAGTTCTTGTGTTTTGTTGTCTTGCTTTTGGTCAGTGGTCGGGGTTATTTGTGTTCTCTTCTCCATAATTTAAAATAGGTCGTCGCTTGTTATACTTTGTGTTCTTTTGCTGTAGTTGATGGATCTTTTTACAAAAAAGTCTCCGTGTTTTGTTCCTATGATCTCGTCATCAAACCATTCCGTTTGCTGCAATAGCTTTTGATCAACATCGAATATTTTGGAGATTCCAATGCTCTCCAATGAATTGTTGAATCTGTTTTTGATGAATTCGTTCACCAAGTTCTTTGGCAAGAAATCCAATTCACCAGCTTCAAAAATCCAGTCCACTATTTTACTTTCTGCCTCGAATGCTTTCTCGCAGATATCTTGAATCATCTCTTTATAAGCATCATCGAACCATTCTGGATGTTCTTTTTTGATGATGTTGATAATATCGATACCGAAATCACCATGAATCTGTTCTTCTTTTGAAGTGGCCTCCACAACATTGGATATTCCCTTAAGCACATTTTTATGCTTATTGAACGCCATGATGATCAAAAACTGAGAGAACAGCGATACGTGCTCGATGAACAAAGAGAATAGTAAGATGGACTCAGCATACTCCTTGTTGTTCTCGCTTTTTGCATTTTTAAGGGCAGTCTCCAAATACTGCACCCGCTTCATGATAACTGGTTTTTTCTTCAGGTTTTCAAACTCCTGGTTCAATCCCAAAATCTCCAAAAGGTGGGAGTAGGCATCGTGGTGACGTACCTCACTCTCGGCAAACGTAGCTCCGACCGAACCAATTTCAGGCTTTGGCATACGATGGTAGATATCGCCCCAGAATGATTTTACCGCTACCTCAATTTGAGAAATGGCCAACATGGTATTCTTGATGGCACTACGTTCAACTTCGCTCAACCCAGATTTAAAATCCTGGATATCGCTCGTAAAGTTGAACTCGGTATGTATCCAATAGGAGTGTCTAATCGCAGGCACGTACTCATACAATTGTGGATACTCGTAAGGTTTCAAATTGATGCGCTTCTCGAAGATATCCGACTCGCGCATTTGAGCCCTTTTGTTCCTGTAAATAATGTAGGCTTTTGCCGCATCGTGGAACTCACTATCCATTAGTTCGTTCTCAACAACATCTTGTACCTCCTCAACGGTCGGCAAATAATGTTCGTCTTGACTTTTTCGTTCCAACAACGTTTGGTTTACATTGTTGGCAATGGTCTGCGCATCGGTGATCTGACCATGTTCCACAGCGGTCATGGCCTTCAAGATTGCATTTGTAATCTTGTGTAAATCAAATTCTTGCGTACTAAAATCCCTCTTAGTTATGTGAGTAATCTGCATGAAGAAAACGGTTTGGAGTTGAAAAAAATAGCTTGACTGTAAAATTCACATTTTCTTTACTTGGATTTTAAGTCACCCCTATCAGGTTCTTAACACTTTTATCAACATTTGAAATTTTGGACAACAAAAATCCGTCGTAGCAAACGTAGAATAAGGGCTCCGAAAAAAATCGTCAATCCCCATCCCCATCAATTTTTTTTTCACAGTTTTTTAACAAAAACTGTTGGTAACACAATCACAACCTGTAAACATCTGATATTCAGTAGAAATAAAAAAATAGAAGAAATTCATGAAAGTTTTTCAACCAACCTTAAAGATCAAGGCATACATCTCTTAAAAAGACTTGTCAACAATATTTATGAGCAAATGAAAAATCTATTTTATGGAACCAAAACATTCAGGGCCTTTTCTTCAATAGTAACAACAACTTCCTCTTCGGCCAAATGGTGCAGTTCTCCGTCTGCTTGCATAAGGTGAGTGGCGCCATTATTCTCAAAGGCCAATTTAAGTTCCTTTACCTTGAAATATTGCACCTTTTTGAGGTATTGATTTAGCCTAAGCAGAATAAAAAAACCTAGCATTAGCATTTCCCCTCTGTTCAAGTTTTCGATAATCACTACGTCCAACAAACCATCTTGCAATGATGCCATTCGAGTAAGGGAAATATCATACCCCATTACTTTTGAGTTTGAAACAAAAAACATAAAGGGGTTTGCCTTGAAAGTTTTTCCGTTTAGTTCAACCTTTATCTTTTCACTGTTCTTAAATTCTTTGATAGATTTTAGAACAGCTTTAAGGTAGGCCCAAAACCTTCTTTTACCGCAGTTGTTATAATTGGAAATCACTTTTGCATCAAAGCCGATTCCCATATTGCTAAAAAAAGGTTTCCCGTTCACCAAGGCGACATCTATTCCATTGGTTCTACTTTCCTTGATAATTTTAACAGCCTCCTTGATGTTTCGAGGAATTTCTAAACTTTCGGCCAATCCATTCCCCGAACCCATTGGTATAATCCCCAAAGGCACGTCGGTCCCCACTAAACACGAGGCCACTTCGTTGATGGTACCATCCCCTCCACAAGCTACAAGAACTTGCGCTCCTTCTCTTAAGGATTCGGTGGACAAAACCGCAGCATGACCGGCGTAATTGGACACTTTTACAGTTAATTCATATTGTTTTGAATCGAAGTATCCGGACAAAAAACTTTCATTGAATTTTAAATCTCCCTTGCCAGCAATCGGATTCACTATAAAATGCACCTTCTTCATCGCGCAAGGTTTACATCAAGTCCGCCATGGTTATAGAGGTAATCCGCTAATTGGTAAAATGAAATGGTCTGAGTCAAAAATGTAGTGTCCACAGGTTCCTTTTTTAAGCTGTTGTCCTGTTGGTTCCATTTATATTGATTAGCGGTTTTTCCATCACCCAAAACCATCAAATTATTTGATTTTAAAAGACCAAGCTTTCTATAATTACCAATAAAAGCTCTTTGCTCAGTAGGCTCTATGCTAAAAACATCTCTACCGAAAAAGTTGTTCTTGTACTCCCAGCCCAAAAGAGAAAATAGGGTCGGCATTACATCTATTTGCGAACATTGTTGGTCAATTTGAGTTCCTTTTAACCCATCTAAATTGACAATAATGGCCGGAATACGGTAATTGGCCACATCCAGCTCCCATTTACCAGCACTACTGGCGCAGTGGTCGGCCATAATAACAAACACCGTATTATTATACCAAGGTTTGGTTTTGGCTTTTTTCAAAAAATCTCCAATAGCATAATCGGTATACTTGACCGCACCACTCCTTCCTGTACCTGATGGAACATCTATCCTTCCCCCTGGATAGGTATAGGGCTTATGGTTGGAGGTGGTCATTATAAAATTGAAAAAAGGTTTTCCTTGCTTTGAGGACTTATCAGCCTCCTTTAGGACCTTATTGAAAATATCTTCATCACATACGCCCCATGCATTTTCAAAAGTCACCTCATCATCTTCTATATTATTTCGTTTTGTAACAATATCTCCCGATGGCAAAAAACCTCTTCCACGATCCACAATATCAAACCCATTTCCACTGAAAAATTTGTCCATATTGTCAAAATAACCGTCGCCTCCATAAAAGAAAGTCCGGGCATACCCCTTACTTTTAAACACTTCGCCAATGGTATATAGGTCTTGGTTGTGTTCCCGTTTTACGATACTTCTTCCCGGTGTTGGCGGAACGGCCATAGTTATGGCCTCCATTCCTCGAACCGTTCTTGTTCCTGTTGCATATAAATTGGTGAAATACGTTTCGGCCTTTGCAATGGAGTCTAAATTGGGAGTCAGTTTTTCATTATTTCCAAAAACACCTAAATAACCAGCACTCAGGCTTTCCACACAAATGAGTACCACATTCGGTTTTTTTTCCACATTTCCTTTTACAAGTCTTAGAATGTTCTTTTGGGGATTGAGAAGGCTATCAGAGGGAGCTTTTATACGTTCCTCAACCAAGGTAAGTGCTTTCTGTTCAGGTACGGTCCTATAGAATTCCGTATAGCTGAGCTCATTGTTTCTAAAAGCCGCAAAAAAGGAATAAATACCCGCTTTGGAGAGCTCATTATTATAGCGGTTGTTCGAAATCTCTGCATCTTCGTTCTCTATAGTTCCACTGTAAAATGAAACCAGTACCAAAGCGATAAGCGTGGGCACCAACTTTTGACGAAAAGTGGCCGTTGACCCAAATGCCTTCTTGAACACTCCCTTGCTTTTAAATAACCAGATGGTGAGCACCACCAAAAGCAACATGCCCCCGATAAGAATAGGCAATGGATAAGATTCGTTGATATTCTTTACTACCTCGTAGGTATATATCAAATAATCCACTGCAATGAAATTGAAACGTCTTTGGAACTCATCCCAAAAAGTAATCTCCGCAAAAAATGAAAAATACACGATCAATAATCCAACGAACAAACCAAAATAAGAGATAATTCGATCAACAAGTGAACCATAAAATTTCTTAGGCAATAAAAGAAAGTACAAGGTAGCTACCACATAGAAAAAAGATATCGTGCCCAAATCAAAAAACAGGCCCACAAAGAATATTTTAACCAACCCAAAAAGGAATGATCTACTTGTGAAAAGTCCGTTGCCAAGAAAATAAACCGAACCAAAGAGGAGACGGTCAAAAACAACATTGCGAAAGCATTGATGATGGAGAAACGTGATGGGAAAACATTTTTAAACATATCCATAATCCAATTTTTAATCCATTACAAATTTGAATCCCAGACCAAAATAATTGGCTTTTAAGCCTGTGCTCCGCTGATAGTTATTGTATTTTAAGTCGATGCTTTTGAGTCCGAAATGCCATGTCCTGAACTTGGTGAAAATATCAGTGTAGCTGATTCCAAATCCAACTTGATGGGCGTCATAAGCCGACAAATCAAAGTCAGATGTGTAATACTGTTCAGTGGATAGGTGGGTGTCAAAGGGAGCAAAATAGTCTATCTGGTTCTGCGTATAATATCGATATGATGGATACAGCGTAAAATTTTGAGTTATTTTAATCGGCAGTTCAATACTTGCTGTGTGCGACTGCAGCCCCCAATCGTCAAAATAATAACGATAATATGTCCGTACGGTAAGCACCTCATTGAAATAATGATTCAAACGGAAACCAACTGGAAATTTTATCCTATTGTCCGGTAACCGCTCTATATCATCCGCCAACATGAATACATTTCCATTTTGTGACGAAGTATAATTGGGTATACTGGAGAGATCTCCAATAAAATAGTTGGGAATATTAGCAAAATAGACCCGCTGAATAGGATTGGAGAGCCATCCTTTT